>Ga0194133_10001404_pt1 | contig 42056 bp, 41 predicted proteins | sample TA2KigOf40mmetaG_FD_155448 | JGI IMG/M metagenome (GOLD analysis project Ga0194133, IMG submission 155448) | Freshwater microbial communities from Lake Tanganyika, Tanzania - TA2015055 Kigoma Offshore 40m | ecosystem: Environmental > Aquatic > Freshwater > Lake | place: Tanzania: Lake...
AAATTGGGATTTAACTAATTCATCAATGTTTTCATCAAAAATATCTTCAAATTCTGGGTCTGTTATAATTTTGCTATTGTCCCGAATAAATTCCTCCATTAGGAATTTACAGGTTTCATATAATTCAAAAGATTCTTCATCATTAAAATATTCTTCATCTTCTTCTGGAAATATATCTTCTATAATATTTATTAATTCAGGTAAAGTTTGTATGTTCATTTATATTAATTGTTAAATTGTTTTTATATTGTATTACATCTAAATGAAAATTACGCAGATGTATCAGAATCATAATTTACAGTATTTTTAGCAGTTCCTCTGGCAGTCCCCTTCGTATTTTTTGGAGCAAGACTGCGCGTAGTCGAAATATGCTTTTCGGTATTTTTTAATGTAAAATGATTTGTCGGTTTGTTATGGAATAAAGCCGGAATGCTCTTAATCTCTCCAGTTGTTTTATCATATATAACATCTTTTACCTTTTGTAATCGTTTTCTATCTAAACAATCTTTTAAAAATACAATTAATTTATCATATTCTTCGTCTGACAAATTATTTTCAGTTCTGTAACTTTCAGCAAATAAAAATAACTTTTTTATTTTAGTTGTTTTGTCTAACTTGCTCCATGGCTCACACGAATTTATGTTTTTTTCGTTTTCTAAAAATTTATCTAGGTCTAACAAATTAGTTGTAGATGATGGTTTTTTGATTGACCACGGCATTCCAGTAGAAATCATAGCCTTGTATTTAATTGTCTTTAGTTCATTAATCTCATTCGTTTCATTAGTTGTTTCAATTTCTTTGTCCATTTGACTTTTATATAGTAATATAGTGGCTTAATTTTAACTTAGTTTTTTATATGTATTATATTTGTTTAATTATTAGTTAGTTAATATTTGTTTATGTTATTTATTAATATATTTATATAATCAAATACATGGATTCAAACCTAACAACACCAACTGATTCTAATTTAGAAAAAAAAATAATTTTTACAGGAACTACAACTAAATATCATATGAAAAAAATTATGCCTACTGTTAAGGAGAGAAAAAAACGTGTAGAAACACATACGTGGGGATTAAATGAAAGTGAATTATCTTTTGAAACACAGTTAACCTTGTTAAATGAAATTGATTTAAAAACTTATACAAACGACAAATACAGTAAATTAATAATCAGTCATATAAAAACAAAAATTCAAAGCTATAAACAACAAGATATTCTTAAAAAAATATACGATGAACAAAAATTTATCCATTTAGAACAAGTTATAACGTTGCTACAAGAGACAAAATTAAAATGTCACTATTGTTCTTGTGAAACGTATTTATTATATGAACTTGTTAGAGAAATGAAACAATGGTCTTTGGATAGAATTGATAACAATGTAGGACATAATAGAGACAATTTGGTGATGGCTTGTTTGGAATGTAATTTGAAACGCAGAAGAACCAACAAAGACTCATTTATGTTTACTAAAAACCTAAAGATTGTTAGAGAAGGAATAGATTCCTAAAAATAAAATTATTTGATTAAAGAATTGGTTAAAAAGTTATTAATATAAAATGAATGTAAAATAAGTATATTATGTATAGTTGGAAATGGAGCCTTGGAGAAGCATATTATAAAAGTGCTAGACCTGAAAAAAGTGTAAAGCAACAAGAGAATCAAATATCAAACGGAAGTGATTCACAATTAAGCGCTATTAATTGTTCTCTAAATGAACCGGAAACTTTTGATAATAATTTTGGTTTTGAAAATAACAATAGGAGAGAAATATTGGATAATAAAATGGCTGGTCGTGAATTAGTTTTACAACGTGGGTCCAATCCGTTTTTACAACAATCTAGTTATGTGAATGACATTGTTGTAAGAGATATGTTCTTAAAGCCTGTCAACACTACACAAGGTAGAGTTAAAAATAATGAAGGTGAACAGGAACAATCACTTCAGTAATAATAATAATAATAATAATAATAATAATAATAATAATAATAATAATAATAATAATAATAATATTAAGTAATACAATTATTATTTTATATTTATAGTGCCTTAACACACATTGTATGTAACAATCGGTTAGCAATGTATGCTAAAAATGTGTTAAATAATACTAAAATAGCATTAACAACAAACATAGAGTTTATTTTTTTAAAGTTCATAACCATGTAGCTAAAAACAGAGACAACACTTAAAGCAAATGTGACTCCGGCAATAATAGAGAGAACATAAAAGTATACGCAGTAATCCTTGCTAAGAGGGCCAAAATAAGTATCCATAAAGTTGTCCATATACATTTCTATATTTTAATAAAATATAATATTTTTATTATTACAAATAATAAATAAGAATTAAGTATTAAGAATTAATATATTAAAATAAACTACTTAAATAAATCCATTTAAGTTTTTAATAATGAGTGCGCTATATACCACACAAAATGACCTATTATTAAAAAACTTATTGGTATTTTATAATACAAAAGAAAACAACAATTTAGACAAAATGTTGAGAATTATTACAGGTGAATCTAAAATATCTCTCCGTATTGTCGATTGGTTTGCTACTAATTATGCTAAAAAATATTATACACTTTACACTATTGAACAAACTGTTGATAATATTGTGAGAAGATTTAAAGTATATGATGATTATAAATTAAAATTAAAGGCTTACAGCAAAAGACGCTTTGACCCGTTTTGTAGATGGGATAGAATAAGTATTCCATATAAGGATGATAAATGTATTGAAACTACTATCGGTCAACTTAACTTCTTTAAATGGGCGCTAGAAAATAAGGTAATAGATTATATTGATGACAATTATGATACAATTGAAAAAGATATGAATAACAGAAACAGCACCTCAAAACGTAAGGAATTACTTTCGTCAAGTGAACAATCCAACACAAAGACACGCAAGAAACGTGAGGAACTATCTGTATCCGCTACAAAAAGTATAAAAAAAGAAAAGGTAGAAATAGTTGTAAAATTTCATTAAATAATTTATTTGGTAATCTTTTATTTGGTAATCTTTTTGTTATGACAGTTTTCAATGGCTAATAATAAACAATACTTTTCAAAATTAGAACGTTCACCTTTTATTTTTATTAGGGTTTCTATTTTTGAACGAAACATTATCGCAGTTCCTTTTTTATATATTTCTGTGCCGCTTTTACAATTATTATAGTAGTTATTATAAGTCGATTGAATATTTGATAATACAAAAGCTAATTTTGGCTTACTCCAACTTGATAATAACTTTGTAACTCGAGTATTGTTTTCATTAAACCAATTATTATAAAATTCGATTTTGACAAGCTTTTTTTGATTAATAACTACATTTGAAAAATCTCCAATGTGTTTTTTTATTTCTTTTGGTAATTTACCAATGCGTTCCAATAATTGTTTCTCTTGTTCTATTGTAGACATATTATTTTTTATTTTATTATTTTCATATACCTCTTTAGTATATATCAGCATGTCGATTGCTTCAAATTTTCGTTTTAATAATAATTCTTTCATATGATATGTATTATCATTAAATTTTAGAAGTGAATCTAGGAATGAATTTAACATAACCGCGTATTGATAGTTAGCCTCTATTTTTGATGACATTGTTTATACTTATACTTATATTTGTTTGTATATTGATTTTTACAAATAAATATTTCAATTTTTATTTTTTATTTTGTATTTTTACTTTTTATTTTGTATTATAATTCGTTTCGTAAAGTAATTAAAAATATTTTATATACTACTTTATAATCATTAATTTTTATGGGGAATTCACAATCTATACAAAAAATAAATTATGAGGATATGCAAACAGTTATTAAATCCCCTGAAATATATTTATTAATTAATACATTACCTGTAAAAGACCAAGGTTGTTTAATTGTGAATACAATTTCAATCGATAAAGAAGAAGCTATTATAAATAAATATATGAGAGAAAGCAGAAATATACGTATTATTATTTATGGACAAAATTGTAATGATGAATCTATTCAAAAAAAATATCAACAGCTATTATCATTAGGGTTTTGTAATGTATTTGCTTATATGGGTGGACTATTTGAATGGCTAATGTTACAAGATATTTACGGGAAAGAATTGTTTCCCACTACAAAAAAAGAACTTGACCTTTTAAAATTTAAACCTCCACCAATTCTAAATATTTGCTTATTAGAGAATTGATTTGATATTTTAAAACTTAAGTAAGATTATAATTATGTTTTAATAATTTCCTGTAAATATTATATAACTCAAAAATATACCGAAAAAATTCTTTGCGAATAAATCTAATATATTGTAAAATGAGTTTTTAACATAATAAGGTAAAATAGCTACAACTCCATACAATGACCAAAAAAAGAAAAAATACCAAAATAATAAATATCCACTTTCATTTTGAGTTACATAATTTACATAAATTATATAATAATATATTAAAAATGGTATGAATCCAAGTAATACTCCAAGAAAAACAGGGATAATTTTCATTTCACCCAAATAACCAAAAAGTAACATTAACCAATTCAAAAAAACTACAGGTATAAAAATACTTGTATTATCTTTCAAAATTGAAAAAAAATCTAGGTTGTTTGTTTTATTTTCTACTCGTTTATTCAAATAAATTAAATATACCATTAATGTTATTAACATTGTTGGCGTTGTGATACTCCAGTCAATGTATCTTTTGGGTGTAATATTTAATACTTCAGTAAAGTTATAAGCTAACCAAAAATAAAATGTCCCTTCAAAAAACTGAACAAGTAACTCTAAAATAAGCAATTGTCTTATTATCAAATAAATAGTTGGAATTTTTACAAAAATTGCCGCTAATTCTATAATACCTGTTATAATTTGAACAATAATTGAAATTACTAATGTTACATAAAATATATATTTTGTATCCATATTATTAGAAAAATATTTTAGTTTTATATAATTATTTCTTCCGCGCATTTTGATTCATAATTTATTTCAACAATATCTCTTATTTTACTATTCAAAAAAGGCATTACCATCTTATGAGTTATCGTAATATAAAAGGTAGGGTTTATTATAATTATTTTTTTGAGATTTTTACTAAATTTATTTGAAATTAATTTTGCTAATTCAATAGCAACATTTGTTTGTATTGCGTGTATAAGAGTAAAATCGAAACTGTCAAATATCCAAACCCATTCTTTGTTATCTGGCATTTCACTTAAAACCCCATCATAGTGGTTTACAATTCCGATTACATCATAATATAATATAGCTTTTGATGGACATGTATAATAATATATTATACCTTTTTTTTCAAAAACCTTTGTTAACGAATGACTTGAAGGTAGTATTTTACATAAAGGACATATGTATGGCATTGTTAGATAGTGTGAAAATAATATTTACTTTTGAATTTACAGATTAATGATTTTACACCCTTGAAGATTTAAAATGGGACTTTTTGGTGTTTTTTATCTTTTTTACTTAAATGTAGGGGTTTGGTTGATACTTTTACACCAACTATTTTATAATGTTCTTGACCATCTATATTATCTACTCTTTCTTGATAATCTCTGTATTTTTTAAACCAATCACTCCAATCTCCGTATCGTGAATGATATAAACCTAAACTAGTTGCTAATATATGAACTAATCGTCGCTCATAACTATTTTTACATAATATGACTTTTGTTTCATCATTGTTTTTTATGTTGAGCAATAAATTATAAAAGTATTCTTTCAAAAAAATATTTTCATTTAAAAAATTAACTTCATCATTTGATAAATTGTCAACCATTTTGATTTTTATTATAATATACTCGTGTTAATTTTAAATATTTTTAAATTAAATTAATAGTCCCATTTTAAATCTTCAATGGTGTAAATGCCATAATATATAAACAAACAGCATAAAAATATGTATGTTATGATATATATTAAATGGAATTCATAATAAACATCGATGCTGATACTGAGTTAAATAATGATAAATTTGAATTTGTAGAAGATTATACTAACCGTAAATTTTTACAAAGTGCGTATCGCGCAGTTACCGATTGTAATTTATGGGAATGGATGAAAACATATAACCCTAATTGTAACCTAGGATTTATGCTTGGCAGTCCAAATAACCTAGATATCCTTTACGAAGAAATGAAAAAAGATGAGATTAATGATTATCATTCTGGAGTATCTCATGCGTTTGTAATGCGAACTATGGAATATATAGCAAAAAATGGATATGATAGTTACGCTATGAATTATAAAAAAATAAATTCTAAACAATAAACATAAACATAAATATAAATATAATTACTTGGTTTTTGGTTGTATTTTTGGTAATGAAATACTACTTTTTGTTTTTATTACAGGAAAGAATGAATTTATTAATTTAATGGGTTTGGATATTATTGGAATGTTATTAGATACTGTTTGTTCTGACATATCATCAGATATATCTTCTTCGATAAAAACCTCATCTAAATCGTGAATTTTTGTATCTACCGAATTATTAACTGTAGTAGTAAATGTATGATTAGGTTCAACAGTTGTAGTCGGGTTTGTATTGAATAAAGCTATGTTAGATAATTCATCAGCCCTTTTATTTTTCTCTCTAGGAACGTGATTAAACTCTATATATTTGAATTGTTTTTTTAAGTCATTCGCCTTTTTGTTAAGCTCAATCAAATTATCTGATTTAATTTTAAAAATTCCATTTACCTGATTAATTACTATTTGACTATCTCCAAAAATACTTATTTGGTCTATTTCCATTTTAATCGCTTCTTCTAAGCCGAAAATAAGCGCAGAATATTCGGACTGATTATTTGTTTTTATTCCAATAAATTTACACGCACTGTGTATTTCTATTCCTTTGTTGTAAATAACGATTCCTATACCCGCGAGTCCTGGATTCCCTTTACTACAACCATCAAAATTAAGTGTATAATCACATATTGGATATATTTTTGAATCTGTTGATTTAGTAATTATTTTATTTTTTATTCCAGTAGGAATTTTTATAGTTTTTAATGAACTAGATACTATTTTGCTCATCTTATGTTTTAATAATTTATAATAAACTATATTGTATAAATTATTTCAATTTTTATTTATTTTTATTTTTATTTATTTTTATTATAAAACTATAATAAAAATGTATATCCAAATTCAAAAACTAATAACATTTGGTTTAGCATTATTTACTTCTTCCGTTCTTTGCGACACGGAGTGTCCAGTTGTGTCTTCTATTTCTGATAGAAGAGGAGACATAAATTCATTACGTTTAGTTCAATATAATGTCGAATGGCTTTTCATTGACTATTATAGCAACGCAAATTGTCCCGGAAATGGATGTACATGGAAGTCTGTCGATGATGCGGAAACACATTTGTCTTATGTTTCGAATGTAATTAATGAATTACAACCTGATATTATTAATTTTTGTGAGGTAGAAGGCTGCGACGAATTAAATATGGTTATCAAAACTACAAATTCTAGTTACAAACCATACCTAAAACAGGGAACTGATACTAGCACTGGACAAAATGTAGGTATGCTAACTAAAATAGACCCTATTATTAGTCTGTATCGAACAGAGACACGAGTGTCGTATCCAATTCCTGGTTCTAAATGTGGATATACTGGAAGTCCTGGCAGTTCTGGTGTAAGCAAACATTATATAACTGAGTTTAAGTCAAATGGATATAATATAGCATTTATAGCTGTTCATTTTATTGCGCATCCAACTGATGCCGCAAAGTGTGTTCAAAGGGAAGCACAAGCACAAGTAATTCAATATGTTGTAAGTGATTATATTTCTAAAAAATACGAGGTTATTTTGTTAGGAGATATGAACGATTTTGACGCAGAAATATTAGATATAAATTCAGACAAACCAATTTCTCTCGTGTTAGATATTTTAAAAGGGTTATATGGAGAGAAAAAAGGAATGTATACCTTAACAAATGTAGCCTCTAGAATTAACCAAAATGAACGATTTAGTGATTGGTGGGATTCAGATAATAACTGTGATACTAGTTCACAAAATGACTATTCCATGATAGACCATATTCTAACAACAAGTGGAATAAATAGCAAAATTGTAAATGCTTTTATATATCACGAATACAGAGAATATTGTGGTAAATGGAACTCAGACCACTATCCAGTTGTTATAGATTTTGTTTTTTAAATATATTCACACACAATTGCTACAAATTCCTTATTTTCGTTTACCACTATTTTAAATGGTTTGCTACAACCGTAAATCATATTGTTTATTAATAAGTTATCACATTCATCTTTTGAAGCATGAGGGTTTATTTGCTGGTAATTATTTTTTAGAGTTCCGTGTCTAAAAATACGGCAATTTAATTTTTCAACTAAAACAGGAGCATTACAATGAGGACATTCTACTACAATGTCTGAACTAATTTCAAGTGTTTCACTCATATATACTTACACTCTTGTAGAAAAAAATATTATAATAATGTTATTATAATATTTTATGTTTTATAATTTATATTTTATTATAATAATTTACAATTTTAATTTATAATTTTAATTTATTGTGTTATTGTGATTTATAAAGACGTTAATTTCTTGAATCCACCCTTCTAAAATATTGGTATTTTCAAATATATCTACATTTCCATTTAATACCATTTGTCTTGCTTGTAATCCCACATCTGGGTCTAAAAAGTTCTCGTGATATATATGACAGTCTTCTAAATATTTCAATGGTATTACTTCTTCACCAACTCGCGCACGTTTGTGAATCCTTTCGTGACATTTTTTTGGAGCTGTTTTAATATATATTACATTATTTACAGGATAATCATTTATAAAGGTATCAAACAAATTCAAATAAATTTGGTGCTCAACTGATTCCATTTCCGTTTTATCTGCCAACATTTTGGCAAATACTTCCTTGTCTGTATGTAAACATCTTTCCGTAATAATAGTTATTTTTTTACCCTTGTTATCCTCTATCGCTTTTTTCAAAATAGCTAATCTTGTTGACAAAGCCATTATTTGAAATTGGAACGCATAGTTTTTACTAGTTATACAGTCTTTGTTTTTATTTTTATAAAATAATTGTAACATTGTTTCACCTTGCTTATTTTTAATTTTTTCCCATAAACCAACAGGTTCTTCTAAAAATATTATATTCGAATTATTAGCATATACCTTTCTTAACTCCTCAAACAATGTCGACTTTCCTGAACCAATGTTTCCTTCAATTGAATATATTTCAAAATTATTTGCCGACATTTTTACTTAATTAATTTATTTGATTAAATTGCCTTTAACTTATTTATTTTGATTTCAGTTATATTGTCTTATTTTGTTTCAATTTTATTTTTATTTTTATTTAATATTTTATAATTACTTACACGAATATTATTACTGAATGTAACTTCTTATTTGCTGTATTTTGTCATTTTTAAAATTATAATAACAAATTTCAAATTTATTCATATAACTCCAAGAGAAATCAAATACCAATCCCATATTTTGTGTATTTTCAAACTTAACATCTAAATAAAATTCTTCTCCATCCCTTACAGATTTTTCTATTTGTTCTTGTCTCTTATGTAAAAACCTGTCTATTATTTTATATCTTTCATCATATTTATGTATTATATTTACAAAAATTCCCTTCTTAGGGATGTATTTTATTCTTCCATCGTATCTAAAAATTATATCTAACAAATGATTTGGAATATATGGTGATTTTTTCATCTACTAAGTATTATTATTTTATATATCTAAGTTTATATATTTGTAACTAACCTATTTTATATTTTACATTTTACAATTTACATTTTATATTTCCTCGTTACGGCATTATAGCTCGGAAAACGACGATTAAATATATACGTATATAATTACGAGTTTTGAATGATTACATAAACAAAATAAAAATAAAAATAAAAATAAAATTGAATTTAAAACTATTTAGAGAAATAACAACATAGTATATACAAAGTCTCACACAGTTATCAAACTAGCAATATGAATCTTAACCAGCTCAAATTATCTAAATCTGAATGGGAATCTATTGAAATTCCTGTTTCAGAATCAGAAATTAAAATATTAAAATTAATAACAAACGGATATTCCGATGTTAATATTAAATATAATGAAACGAATTCGTTATTTTCGTTTTTAAAAATTGAATACAGTTCGCAGTTAGAAGAATTCTTATATATAAAGCATTTTGCTGATAAAATTAAACAACTTGTTAATAAATATAATCTTACATTTATACGATTTTCAAATGACAACAACAAAATTAACAGAAATGAAAATACTGATTCAAATGAAAGTGGTCAGTCCAAAATTTGTTATATAAAATTATGCTCAATCGTTAAATTAAAAAGCACAGAACAAATTCGTCTTGGACGTTCAGAATTAATTAATGAAGAAACTAGTGAAATATATGAATTTGTATTGTATAAACAGCTCGAAAAACTGTTACATTTTAAATCGGTAAATAACGTTATTTGGCTAATGTATTATTATACACTCACTAAATTAATGGGTAATAATATTGATAAGGTTAACACCTTTTTAAAAAAAATTATTACTGCTGTATTAGAGAATTTTGAAAATGAAGTTGATTTACAATCCATTATTCGTAACTCATATGAATATATTGAAAAAAATAATAATCTACTTAAATACGGTGATTTACAGTTATACGAACATCAAAAAACAATTTTCACTGCTGTTAAAAATGTAAACCCTAAATTGATTTTGTATATTGCTCCTACTGGAACAGGAAAAACATTAACACCACTCGGATTATCTGAAGGCAACAAAATAATATTCGTTTGTGCCGCACGTCACGTCGGTATTGCTTTAGCTCGAGCAGCTGTTTCCATAAGCAAAAAAGTAGCATTCGCATTTGGTTGTTCTAGTGCGTCTGACATTCGTCTTCATTATTTTGCGGCCAAAGAATACACCCGCGACAAACGCAGCGGTAGAATTCGAAAGGTTGATAATTCGGTTGGTGATAAAGTTGAAATTATTATTTGTGATATTCGCTCATATTTGCCAGCAATGTATTATATGACAGCCTTCAATAAACCTGAAGAAATTATTACTTATTGGGATGAACCTACAATTACAATGGATTACGACAATCATGAGCTTCATCGTATAATTAAGAGAAATTGGAAAAATAATATTATACCTAATGTTGTGTTATCATCCGCTACATTACCAAAACTTCATGAATTAACTCAAACAATTTCCGATTTTACTACTAAATTTTCAAATTATAAATATCTTACAGCACTTGATAATAATACGATTACTTCGATTATTAAACAGCCTCAAATATATAATATTGTTAGTCACGATTGTCGTAAAACTATTCCAATTTTAAATAATAATGGATATATCGTAATGCCTCATTACCTTAGCGAAAATTATGCCGAATTAATGACTATTGTAGAACAATGTGAAGATAATTTAACATTATTGCGATATTTTGATTTACAAGAATCGTCGCATTTTATATTGTTTGTCGAAGAACATGAATACATTAAAACTGCTGCAAGATTTAACAGGAATTTTGCGAATATTCATGACATTTCAATGCAAAGTATTAAATTACATTATCTAAAAACATTGAAAAATGTAAAGCCTTCTGATTGGCCAGCAATTTATTTGTATTTTAATAGTAATCGACGTCAGAAAATTCAACCAAATAATACGATTGACCCGAAAGGACAAAAAATTATACACTCTTCTAGCATTGGTCCTGGCGTAACTGGTCCTAAGCCTGGTGCTGAATTAACCAGAACCACTAGCCAACATATTCCTGTTCCTATTCAATTAAATGGGGCTCAACCAAATCAAAATCAAAACGGCAGTAGTGCCATTTATGTTACGACCAAAGACGCGTATACACTGACCGATGGACCTACTATATTTCTGGCTACAGATGTTACAAAGGTTGCTAAATTTTGTATTCAACAAGCAAATATACCTGCTTCTGTTATGAAAGAAATACAAGACAAGATTGACTACAATAATGTTATCAATGAAAAAATAAATACATTAGAACTTGATTTAGAAGATATACAAGAGAAAATGATAAACAAAATCGGCTCAGGAGCAGCTGGAAGTAAAGAAAGCAAGAAAAAGGAAAAAATAGCGTGTGAAAAAATGGACAAAACTACAGACAAAGAAGTTGTAAAATTAAATGGCCAATTGACTTTGCTAAGACAAATGATTAAAAATGCCACGTTAAATGATTTGTTTGTTCCTAATAAATTAGCTCATAAAAATAAATGGGCAGATGGTATTTCAAATCATAATTCATTTACTAGCAATGTAGACGAAGATGACATATTATCTATTATGATGTTAAATGACGTAGATGATAGTTGGAAAATATTATTGTTGCTTGGAATTGGTGTGTTTACTGAGCATAAAAGTAGTGCTTACACAGAAATAATGAAACGACTTGCTGATACTCAAAAGTTGTATTTGATTATAGCCGATAGCGATTATATTTATGGAACAAATTATCAATTTTGTCACGGCTACTTAAGCAAAGATTTGGTATTAACTCAAGAGAAAATTATACAAGCACTTGGACGTATTGGACGCAATAATATTCAACAAGAATATAGTGCTCGTTTTAGAGATGATTCACATATTAAATTATTGTTTGAGAAAATTGATTCCAATCGAAAACCAGAAGTAATTAATATGAATATACTATTTAATAGTAAAAAAGTAATTTGGGAGAATAATGATTTTGTTGAAGTTCAGGATGAACCCGAAAAAGATGATGAAAAAATAGAAAATACCAATGTTTCCAGCGAAGATGATGTATCTGATGATGAAGATGATATGGAAACAATTGAAGTCCCAGATGATGACGATAATTAATTATTAAATATAAAATAAAATAAACAAACAATCATTCAAATAACTACTTATTATATTTTTTATTTTGTATAATAAATATAATAAAATAATACTATAAATTCATTTTTTCCTTCATTTGCGCAATGACCTCATCTAATCCCGAATTAAAATCTTTCTCTATTACCCATCCCAAGTCTTTCAATTTTTGATTACTAATATAATATCTCTTATCATTAAATGGTCTGTCTTCTATATAACATATCCATTCATTTGTCTCTTGTGGGTCTTGTATTTTGTTAATCAAAATTTCAGCCACTTGAGAAACTGTATATTCGTGATGGTCATCGCTTCCAATATTATATATTTCACCGATTATTCCATTTTCTAATATTAATTTTAACGCACTACAAACATCCAATACATGTAAAAATGCTCTAACATTTGTTCCATCACCTTGTATTGTCACTTTTTTATTGTTCAATAATAGTTCAACAAAACGAGGTATCAATTTCTCTGGATATTGATTCGGGCCATATACATTGTTACCTCTTGTAATTATAATCGGCATATTAAATGAATGATAATATGATTTTGCTATTAATTCAGCCGCTGCTTTTGTTGCCGCATATGGATTCGTTGGACAAAGTATAGAATTTTCGTTTTTCTTTTCTTCATTTTCAATTAACATTGACTCACCATATACTTCATCTGTAGAAATATGAATAAAACGTTGTATCTTACCATATTTACGACATGCTTCTAATAAAGTATGAGTTCCAACTGTATTATCCGTCGTATACTGTAACGCATTATCAAATGAATTTTGGACATGGGATTGTGCCGCAAAGTGAATAACTGTATCTATTTTATAAAATAACAAAATATTTGCTAACAAATCAAATGAACATAAATTCCCCTTTACAAAATGATATCTATCCGAAGTTCTAATATTTTCCATAACATTTCCTTCTGAAGCACAGTAATACATAGCATCTATATTCACAATAGTCGCTTCGGGATTTGCTGTAAAATAGTAATTGATAAAATTGGAACCTATAAATCCACAACCACCTGTTACTAATAATCGCATCAATAAATATATTATTATACTTTCTCTTTTTTAAGTATTAATATTATTTATTATTTATAATATTAATAAAATACTTAGAGCCTATCCAACCATTGGAACCAAATACTAAAACAACTTGACTAGACATTTGAATACTATTTATTAATAATTTGTGTTTAAGTGTTTTATTATAAAATTAGTATTTGAAGATTTTGGAGAGATTTAGAAGAACGCGTATTTGAAATAAGTTTATATTACAAACATTTAAGCTTAGCACCTATAGACTTAAAATAGTATCCATTATACATTACATTTTTATTTAATGCTTTTTCCAATGTTTTATCACTTATATGGAGAGACTTTATACAATCATACTTACATATAAATTCTTGAATTAGGTTATTTTGAGAATCATATTGTCCAACACCATTTTTATATAATATTGGCTCTTTATTATTATTTTTTGATATAAATTCTTGTTTTATTTGCTCTTCGCAACTATCATACAATACATAATAATGTCCGTTTGCTATTGTATAATTTTTTACTGGGTTATCTAATGCGGATGAAGATACATAACCGTTTTCGGTAGCTGCTGTTTTTCTATCCAAATAAACATTTATTATTTCTGTTTTTTCAGAATTTAGTTTTGCTATGTAACCGATGTTTTGTTCTCTTGTTATCTTAGTTGGTTTAATATTTACTATAATATTAGGGTCTAAATTTCTCTCTACTAATAACCAACGGAATCCACAATAAATCGTATTTTCTTGAATCGCCTTATTTATACTTGGTCTTTTAATTTCCTTATTTTCATTCATTACTTCTGTTACAGATTCATATACTTTAATAAGTTGTAATGTTTCGGGATTAATTTTCTGAAGTCTTGGTCCCAGAGTTGGTAGTTGTTGATTAAATCCAGTTGTAACTTTTATTTGTTGTGAATTTAATTTATTCAATATTTCTTGGTTCGATTTTTCAATATTAACTATTTTTGTATTAAGTGTATTTACCATTTTTAAGAGTTCCTTTATATTTTCATTATCCAAATTATTTTGATTTGTCTGAAGTTTATATTGTAATAATTCATTTTCTTTTAGTAGTTCACTTACTCTATAATTATAAGTTTGAATATTGTCATCAACAATTTTTAATAACATTTGATATGTCAAATTTTTGCCAATAAAAAATAATTCGGTTTCTTTTTCATGACCAACTAAATCATTTACTTTATTATGTCTTATATCTTTATGATTGTGTAAAAAACCTTCAAAATCTTTGCTTTTGTCTACAGAAAAACAGTTCAACAATATACATTCATCATAATTTGTTTTATGTTCATTATATCTATTATGTATTCCCTTTGTGCTATGTCCTATTTTAACAATATATTGTCCGTTTTCAAATGTTTTTACTTTAATTATATAAACTAATGAACCAGAATGACCATATTCTTTTAATAAAAACTTTTCATTATCTAATGTTTTTTGTTTAATTAATTTTTGTTCTGTTTCTTTGTTTTTTGTGTCCTCTATTTGAGTTAACTCAACTTTGGTTTGTTCTAATTGTTTTTGTAAATCACTACTTTCTTCTTGTAAAACTTCTTGTAATATTTCTTCCATTTTTATATAATATTCGTGTATTTCATTTGCTTTTTCTGTTTCAGTTTTAATACAAAATAGTTTAAATGTTTTAATTGTCATTTTAATTATTTCTTTATTATGACCTCCTCTTGTGCCAGTTTTTGCTCCTGAAGTAAAGTTTGTTTTTTTTTGCTCCTCCGTATTGAGGAGCAAAACTTTGTAATCTTTATTAACAATAAAATATTTTTCTAATAGTCTTTTCGCATTAAATTTTTGACTAAATCCCAACCACTGCCAAACATTATCTAAATCAATGATAAAATCATTCTTAGTGTCATACTTTAAATAACAATAAAAACTTGATAAAAATAATTGCTGTTCATAATTAGTAAAATGATTTTTGACTTTTTCAACCAATTTGCTCTGATAATCACCTGAAAACTTGGTGATTGGATTGCTTTCAATGAGATTTACAATATCTACGCTCATTTTAATATGTATATACTATGGACATGTCTCTATATTGTTTTTTGCTTTAATAATTAAAAAGCAATATTTATACTAAACCATATTATTTTCATTATCATATTTTTCTTTAATTTTTTCATTTAATATTTCTAATTGTTCTTGTAAATCATATTCATATGGTAATACCATTTTTAAATTTAAACGTTTGTCATCTACTCTTTTTTCAAATACTAAATGTTGTTTATCTCTCATATTAACCAAAGAAACATATTTTGGTAGTTGTGCTTCTTTTTTTACCGGATAAATATCATTTTCCAAATCATCTACCACCTTATTTGCTTGGTCTAGCTTATCTTGAATAGATACCTTTTCTGATTTAGTTGTAATCCATATTTTATCTAATTTTGGATGTTTTTCTACCTTGAAAAACTCTCTTTTTTTTGTATGTTCTTTATCTAACCATTCGTGATAGTAAACAACATGTTTTTTCATCATTTCCTGTGTAATTCCTTCAGGAAGGTCCTTGGCACTTTTTTTTCTTTCTCTCTTTGTTCCATCTTTTATTCCTTTTGAATTTTGTTCTTGTTCTTTTCTTGTAGCAATTCTTAAATTATCCAATGTATTATTTAATGGGTCTTGGTCTATATGGTCTACACTAATTATTTTTGTTCCTTTGCCATTACCATAACAATCTGTTATAATTTGATGTATATATAATTCGAAACTTCCCATTATATAACCATTATGTAATTTAAACCAGCTAATTTTTTTCCCATTATTAAAATTAACTTCAAAATTTAATATTTTTTTATAACTCTCAGGACAAAGTTTACAAATAGTATCTTTTTCACAATACATTAATATATATTCTTTACCATTTTCACTTACTTTCCATAAAGGATTCTTCATTACATTAGCATATTGACCCAATGACAAATAATGTCCAGGTGTATATTCTATTATTTCATATTTTTCAGAGACAATTTTATGATAAAAATGGTAAATTTCTACATTATTTCTTCGTAAATCAAATTTATTATCATTTTTAAATTTATAATAAATAGTTTCTTGATTATAATTAAATATAAAATCTAAATAATTAAATCGTTTGTAATTATAACAATATGATGGGTAAGTATCAATATCGTTTACAAATACAAAATTTTTATTAAAATTTATAATTCTATCTTTATCATTCAAATCAAGTAAATATGTTTTGTTATTGTATTCAATAATACCACACATTAATTCTTCGTTTGTCGAATATTTAGGTTTCATTTTTGATAATGTGTTATCTAACTCAAAATATGAATCAATTTTATTAATATTCATATTATGATATTATTTGTAATATAATCTTTAAGTAGTTTTGGGTTATAAATAATAAAATATAATTGTATATATTTTTGAAATATACCCAAGCCGCTCAATTTGAGTATGCTAATCCCCCCATACCGCTCATAATTCTTAGCACGTTATAGTTGGTGGCATAGACACGTACCTTAGCAGTCTTGGTGCCCTCAACGGTGGCGTTGGAGAGAACAAGCTGAAGAGTTGCGTTATCAATGCGGGAGAAGTTGCAAGTGCCTGAGGGTTGGTGTTCCTCAGGGCGAAGAGCAAAGGAATACACGTTAATACCTTCATCAGGGCATCGGGTGTGGGCTTGGTAAGGTTGAACCCAGCTGAAGTAAGAACCTTCACGCTCAGAGAATCTATCTTGGCCGTTAAGTTGTAACTTGGCAGTCACAACGGGGTTTTGGCCCCAGCAGTGGAGGTCCAAAGAGGACTCAGTCAACACAAAGGTGCCGGCATCAGACACAAGGGAACCATCATTGTGGCCATTGGACAAGTCCTTCAATTGAGCAAGGATATCAGCAGACAATCCAGAGTTAGGATTTTGGGGAACAGCTGGGCCTCCGAAGTTAACCTCATTGTAGGGGTTCTGGGCTCCGTGCCAGTATCCAGTGAAATTAGCAGGAAGAGCATAGTCAAGAGCACCAGCATCATCGAAAAGACCACGGGCATCAATGTAGTTGTTCTTTCCACCAACAGCCATGGGTCCTCCGAAAGCATGGATAGCATTGGGAAGAGCATCAATGGCATCAGTGTAGTTGAAGGGTTGGGCACCAAGCACCTTGAACAAAAGAGCATCGCAAACAAGAGATGAGCAATAGTCAACGTTTTGGTCAGGTTGGACAACCCAAACCAACTCCTTCACGGGGTGGTTGAAGTTCAACTTAATCTTGTTGCTGGAAGAACCAACAGACTCATCACCAGTGAATTGAAGCTGGGTAATCAAATACTCATGGGGATTCTGGGCGAATCTTCGGCGCTCATCAGTGTCCAAGAAGATGTAGTCAACATACAAAGAGGCAGCCACCAAGGATTGATTGTAGGCAATGGCAGCAGGGACAGGGCGTCCGGGAACGAATTGGTTAGCAGCAGTAACAGGAACATTGTTTGCTTGGGCACCAGAGTTGCAGCTCAAGGTGGTAACAGCCCACAAGCACTCATCAATAGGACGAATGTCAAGGTTAATCTTGACCTCATGGTATTGAAGAGCAATCAAGGGAAGAGCAAGACCGGGGTTTGTGCAAAACCAGAATTGAAGGGGCACGTACAATGTTGTCTCAGGAAGAGCATTGCGGGGTGCGCACACTTGGCGGGGAGCCAAAGAGTCGCAAGGACCATCGACCTCAGCGAAAGAAGGGTCAGTGATGAAGGTAAGCTGGGTTGTGTTACCAATCATCTTGAAGTATCCGCGTTGTTGCTCAGCAGTCATTGTGAGCTGGTTCCAGATGTGCATCCAGTCACCATATTGACGGTCAATTCTTTGACCTCCGATTTCAACCTCAACTTGAGCAATCAATTGCTCACCGGGGAAATCTAACCAACGGGCATAAACACCGGAACCAACGCCAACGGCGAAGGAAGCAACACCCATAAGTTGGTTAATCTCAGGAAGAGTAACCTGAAGATATGTGCGGTAAGCCAAATCACCATTTCGGCTGATAACGCACTGAACACGACGACCGAAATCAGCCTGTCCATTGAAAGTTTGCTCGATTGATTCAATAGCAAAGTTTGTGTAACGTCTGTATGTCACCTTCCAAAAGGTGATTTGAGGATTTCCTGTACATTTCCTCTACCTTATTTTTCAATAAGGATTAGACTATATCTTAAAGTGAATCTATATTTGCTTTAATTTCAGCAAGTTCTTTATTTAATATAAATTCACTCGAAAACCATTTAGTCGTTGAACCTTCTTCTTTAAATTTTTCTAATTTACTTAAAACACTATTTATTTGTTCCATATCTATTTTTTTTTTAGAAGAGTTAAATTTAAGTGTTACTGGCATCATATTTGACCAGTTACAGCATTTAAATTTTTCCTCTTCCACAATCAAATTAAATTTACAAACAGGTATAATATGGTCAATTGACCAATATGAACCATAATTATCCCAATTCATTTCATTTGTGAAGTTGTATTCAAACCATTCTCTTAAATACTGAATATTACATCCAATATAATTCATTGTTGAATCATTTTTTACCAAAACTGTTCTTAAACGTGCTGCTAAAGATTTTTTTATTCTATAATTCATATTTGTATTTTGTTCTTTTTTACACCATTCCGTTTTTTGTTCTGTTAAAAATTTAGGGTAACAAGAAATACAAATCTTTTTTTTATAAAATTTCTTCAATTTTGAAAAGTTATTTAATGTCTTTTCTTCTTGACATTTTTCACATTTCGCAATTGTATTCTCAGCTTTTTTCTTTCTTAAATTTTTCTTTCTTGTTTTGTCTAATTCGTTTAAACATTTTTTACATGTTTTTCCAAATTTATCTTCACTGTATTTTCTGTAATTGTTTATTGGATAATTTGTTTCACATTTGTCACATATCTTATTATCATTTTCGCAAGACATTTATTTATATGTTGTGTTTGTATTTTATATTTAGATTGTTTTGTTTTAATTAGTATTATTTAAAGAAGCTTGGATGCTCATTGCCCATTTCTTTGAAATATCAGTTCAAATCATCTTATTCATTTTTACTATACCCAAGGTCTTTGTCTTGGCCGCAATTTTCTCACGAAAATTGTTTAGTAGAATAAGTTTTAGGGGTTTCAAGCAGTTTGATTTTCTTACCAGGGTTTTTCATTTGAAAAATTTCTATGTTTTCAAATCCCTGATTAACATCAGTGGTCCTAAATTGGGTCCACAAAAGGCTTTATGAATATCTTATTTTTTCGATATTCCCTGATGTTTTTCTACCCTACAGGCTTTTAAGGTAAACGTCTTGAGCTCCGTAAGCGACTAGTTGCATTAAACCACCTCCCATTTTATATAATATTGCTAAAGAAAAAATTTTCCTAAAATTGTTTTTAATTCAAAAAATATAAATATTACTTTACCTACATTTTATGATAATATATTATTTATGTTTATATTGTCCTTCATAAATATGGATAAATAATCCTCGTTAAATATTTCTTTTTTACCTTCATGGTTTTTCGTAAAAATATATGAATCTTGACGTTTTTTAATAGCCCACCCATTGTCTAAAGCATTATACAAGAAGACCATTTTTTGAAATTTCATTTTATCTACTTCTAACTTATCCCCATCTTTTTCTATTTTTATCGACATATCCATTTTATTTTATTTACATTAACATTTGAAACTAATATTTTTCTTTAAACTTGTCTAATATATATTTTTTAAAAATATCGAATTAAACAATATTTTGTTCTTTATTATATAAGTTAATGCCTAGCTTTAAGCCTAAAACTACTAAAAAATTTAAAGTTTCTAAAAAGTATACCGCCACATTAGACGGCAAACATAAAGAATTTATTAATGAATTTACTAAAAATGAAACCGAAACTATACCTACACTAAAATTAGAGAGAAAGCAATTGAAAAAAATGCTTCTAGATAATTCTCAACTTCAAATTGAACAAGTTATGGATATAAAGGATAGAATAAAAGAAATAACTGAAACCATCAAAGACCTTCAAAACCAGAAAAAGAAATACTTACTTGATAACTCTAAATATGTTTTTGAATATTTTGAAAATAAAAAAAATATTACAAACACAGAGACTAATACTAGTTCTACTGAGCCTAAAGCTAAACAAACAAATACAACTAAAAATCAATTGTTAATTAATTTTTTTAAAATACAAAATCCGGTTTCTGAAAAAGATTGTCTAGAGAAAAGTATTGAAAAAGGAACTAGCGAAAATGCCAATAAAAACATTGTTCAAAAATATTTGTGTAATATCGATGAAACATTTCTCGATATGAATTCTTTTGTTAATTCTACTGATATATGTCAACATTGTTATAAGGGTGAATTAATCCCCCTTGATGACGAAGGTGTCTTAATATGTAATATGTGTGCTGTTAATATACCATATTTGATAGAAAATGAAAAACCGTCTTACAAAGAGCCACCTAAAGAAGTTTGCTTTTATGCTTACAAAAAAATTAATCATTTTAAAGAAATTCTTGCTCAATTCCAAGGTAAAGAAACTACTCAAATTCCGGATGATGTTATTGAACAAATTCAAATGCAAATTAAAAAAGAGCGCATCTCTTTAGACCAATTAAATCATTACAAAACAAAAGAAATTCTAAAAAAATTAGGATTTAATAAATATTACGAACATATAGCATTTATTAAAAATAAATTGGGAATTAAGCCTCCCATTTTTAGCCCTGAATTAGAAGAAACACTTTGTAACCTTTTTATGGAAACACAAGCACCGTATGCTAAAACTTGCCCTGATTATCGTGTAAATTTTTTAAATTATTATTATGTATTATTTAAATTTTGTGAGTTATTAGGAGAAGAACAATTTTTAGATAGTATTCCTCTGTTAAAAGACCGAGAAAAACTTATCGAACAAGATGAGACATGGAAAAAAATGTGTATTGAATTAAACTGGGAATTTATACCTACAGTATAATTATAATATCTATCGTTTAGCTCTTGCTTTTCTTGATTTATTTAATTCGCTCATCCTCATTTTGCTTTTACTTTTATTTGTAGAACTCATTAATTCACTCATTCTCATTTTTCCCTTGCTAGAACCTAATTCATCTAAATTCATTTTCCCCTTGCTAGAACCTAATTCTTCTAAAACCATTCTACCTTTGGTAGAACCTAACTCACTCAATCTCATCGCTCCTTTAGAAACGGATTCTCCTAATTCACTTAAACGCATTGCTCCTTTAGAAGCACTTGATTCTAAATCCTCTAAAACCATTTTACCCTTGCTAGAACCAAGCTCGCTCAATCTCATCGCTCCTTTAGAAGCAGATTCACCTAGTTCGCTCAATCTCATGGTTCCCTTAGAGATAGGTTCACCTAGTTCACTTAAAACCATTTTACCCTTGCTAGAACCTAACTCACTCAAACGCATTGCTCCTTTAGATGCGGAACTTCCTAAATCACTTAAACGCATAAGGCTGCGAGATTTACTTCTTGATGGTCCCATTCCCCTTTTATTTACCCTTCTTGTATGCTTTCTAGTTTTTCTCTTGTATGTCATTATAATATAAACAAATATTTATTCATATTATAATTTGTTTATATTACACCCGATAATTAAAATATTTTACTATCTACAATTATTTATATTTTATGAATTACTTAAAGTGCTACACCAGAAAGCTTGAGTCCAAGTCCAAGCCCGGTTCCTTGTCTGGCACTTACACCCATGCTAGGAATGTATGTATCCAAAATGGCGAAAGTAGCAGCAGCTGTCAAAGCAAGAGCACCAATTTCCTCCAAGTTCAAAGAGCGCTTAGGGATGGCAAAAGCAGCAATTGCCACCATCAAACCTTCCACTAAATACTTAATTATTCTCTTAACGAGTTCAGACACGTCAAACATTTGCATCATATCTTATATTAAATAATAAGAAAAGAATTATTTTATTTATCTATTTATTTGAATAAATGACATCAAATATTTACAACAAGAGAGAAAATTAAATAATTAAATAAAATATTATTTATTTAAATTTAAACTTAAAACGAACTAACTAAATAATATTATACTACAATGAGCGGAAAGTCAAAATCTAATTTATCCAAGAAGCAGGGTTTCGAAAAAAGACAAAACAAGGACGGCAGTCCAAATCCTAAGTATGTTGATTTACTTGAGGTTGATAAACCTATTGCTGGTCAATCATTCGGTTGCTTTTCTTTTATAACTCCTGAGAAAATCCTAAAACAAAAGGAAATGTTCTTCTTTGAAGAATTCCTAAAGAGATGGGAGTTTTCCAAATCAATGGAAAAATTTCATCAATTTATTAATTTCATGTCCTACAAGTATAAATTGTCCTTTGAGGATGTGATGAAGGATTATGAAGGATTCGTCAAAGAAGAAAGAGACAATATTATCAGTTCTTCTATCGAGGATGATTACAAGAATTTTTTAGATAAGGAGGAAGATGAGCTCGAAAAGCAATTCAATATTAAGTTTAATTTCCAAACCTCTGTTCGTGGATTCAAGGCACGTGGTCACTTTGCTTCACAAGAGGAAGCTGAAATGCGTGCTAAATTGTTGAGAGAGACGGACCCCAGTTTCGATGTTTTTGTCGGACCTGTTGGAACGTGGTTGCCATGGGACCCTGAAGCATACAAAACTGGAAGAGTCGAGTATATGGAAGAAGAGCTTAATCAACTTGCTCAGGAAAAACAAAAGAATGAATCTGCCGCAAAGAACGCATTTGAAGCCCGTGTTAAGGAGACAAAGCAAAAGGCAATTGATGAAAATAAAAAGAATGCGGAGAAACATGGTAACCCATTGACTCAAGATATTGATGAGGATGGTAATTTAATCGGTGTTAGCACACAAGAGAAAAGCTTGGCTAATGCGGAATCCATCTCTGTTGCTGATATTCGTAGTGAATTGTTTGAGGGTGATAATGTTGTCACTGGAAAGACAGATTACGGACGTTCTGAACTCGTTAGCGGCCCTTTTGTCATCAAGGAGAAAACAGACGATGTGTAAAACTGTAAAATACAAATAAAGCAATTGAATAAATAAAAATAAAATGATAAATAACAATACTATTTATCATTTACACCCAAAAAACTAATATGTATCATCAGAACACCATTTGTCAATAATATCCATATAATTATTATCATTATTCAATAACTTTGATAAATTTTCTGGTGAGTATTTTTGTTTTGTCTTTTTCTCTCTTATGTTTATCCACAACCACTTTCGAAATAGTTCCTTAAACTTTAAACTATAATATAAGAACCTAAATTTATCTATCCTTTCAATTATCCTTTTAATACATTCCAAATTTTCATTACTATAAATCATGATAGTTTGTATATTTTTCGGTAAAAAAGGTGTGTAAATTAAATTTTTGTTATTGTAACAAGATAATTTTATCAAATTATCAGAAATTAATGGCAGTGTTTTTAAAATATTGCTTTCGCAATGAAGATATTCTAAATTATCTGGTAACCCTGAGGGCAATATTCTAAGTATATTACCATAGCAATTCAATAATACCAAGCTGTTTGGTAAAGGAGGTAAACGACTTAGTTTATTCGCACCACAGTCTAATATTTGTAAAGTTTGAGGTAATGATGGCAAACGAGTTAATTCATTATGTTGACATTCTAACGAATCTAAATTGTCAGGTAGCTTAGGTAAAAATGATATACTATTACCCGCACACGAAAATGTATATAAATTATTTGGTAGTTCAGGAAGAACTACTATATGGTTAAATTTACAACATAACGAATGTAATTTTTCTGGTAGTTCAGGAAGACTTGTTAGTTCATTGAATTCGCAATGTATCGTTTCAATCGAATCAGGCAGTGTCGGCAATTTTACTATTTTGTTATTCATACATAGCAACACTTTTAATGATGGAGGCAATGGAGGAATTACTGTAATTTTATTATAACTACAGTATAATTCTATTAATGAGTTAGGCAGTTCCGGAAGTCTTGATAGCATATTTTCTCCGCACGAAAGCACGTTTAAAGTTCTAGGCAATAATGGTAGTTCCTTGATTTGATTTTTAAAACACGAAAGCACTTCTAAGTTTGGCGGCAATCGAGGCAAACTTTTTATTGAATTTTCGTGACACTCTAAAATTACCAATGTATCAGGTAATTCTGGAAGGCTTGTCAGTAAATTATTGTTACAATATAGCCTTAATAAATTTTTAAAATCTAGTAATTTGGGCAAACTACGTATATTTTCATATTGTATATCAATAACTTCAATATTTTCAATATCATCATAAATATCTAATAAAAAATTATAATTATTGCTCGACATTTGTATTCAGAATGGGTTTACTTATAGTCTTACATAGTTTATAAATATGTATTTATATAGTTACGTAAATACATATTTGTTTATATTGTTTATGGTCTTGCTTATTTTACTGTCTGAATGCGATAAAAATAATCATTAAACGTTACGTTATTTTTTATGCTTCTGGACATTTTTGCTGCCGAAATATTTTCGGAAACTGCTGCCTTTGCGATTGAATCCCACGTATCTAAAATATATCCAGTAGACAATTCAATCTTTTCTACTTTTTTCCCTGTTGTCGAAACCACATTTTTGACATATTCCTTGTTTTTTAACGAGATTCCGTAATATCCGTCATTTGATACAATATTCGACCATACAACAGACTTAATAACGTATTCACAATTTTTTAAGTATTCTTTCAATTCATTAATGTTAACATCTGTAACCTCTTTATTTAATTTTTGATTCCATTGTTTGTATTCTTCAAATAAAACAGAATTCAATATTTTACCACTCGGAGAAAAATTACACGATTGAAATAAAAATGTCTCTATATCGTTTCCTACAAATTGTTTTTTATATTCAATGGGTTTTATTTTAACACCTACGTATCCATATACAACATTTGTAGAATCTTGCTTCGTTAGTCTCGCGCGTCTAAATCTGGTTTCTAAATATTGTTTAAATGTATGAAATATTTCCTTTTGAGGTTTTGTTCTTAACCATATGCGAAATTGACCTTCTATATTTGTAGATGTTTCTTCGACATCATATCTTACCAGACACATTGTATCAATAAATTCGTTAAATTTTGTTACAAGTTCAATTGGTATTGACGGATGTTGATAGACAAATTGATTATCCGCATTAGTAATTGCGGATATAGATTTATTCAATATTTGTGGCGATAACTGTTCTTTTAATTCTTCATTCTCTTTTTCGAGTTCTCTAACCCTTGTTTCCAGATATTCATTTTGTTTCAACAATTTATTGAAATTATCTATGTTATATATTTTTGAATTAATAATATCTTTTATATATTGTACCAATTTGTCAGTTGTAAAATTACTTGTATCATACGCAATTAGTTCCTTTCTGATTTGTCCCTTTATTTCGACGTTACGAATTTGTCTTCTTATTTTGTTTGATGTTTTAATTAATCCCTCTATTTCTGTCTTATTTTGAACACGAAATGCTGTAATTAAAATAAAATTATCATATATTTTACGATGGTCATTTACTCTTGTGGCTAAATTATTAGTTTGTCCAAATTTAATTAATTTTTCATTTGCTTCATTTGTATTATCAATATATCCAATATAAATACACTCGGTATTTAATGGAAACTGATTGATTATAGCTTGTTCTACAGATTTCAAACTGTCCCTTTTAATTTTTTCAGAATCTTCTTTAATTTCTAAAATAATATTATCTTTTTGTTCTAATTGTAATCTTAATTCATCTGTTTCTTCTTCCACTATTTCATGAAGTGTTTCTTCCAGTTTTATATAATATTCGTGTATCTCAGCTGCTTTTTTTGTTTGCGCTTTTAAACAAAGGGATTTGAAACATTTGATAGTCAGTAAAATAGTTTGTTTATTATGACCACCCCATTTTTCTTCATTAGAAGTTGATTTACATTTTGGTTCTTTATTTCCACTTGCTTTGGAACAACCCAAAGCAAGTTTATAATCAATTTCGACGATAAAATGTTTTTCTAATAATCTTTTAGCATCTATTTTTTGACTAAATCCCAACCACTTCCACACATTATCTAAGTCTACAACAAAATCTGTATTCTTATTGTAATTCAAATAACAATAAAAGCTACTAACAAATAACTGTTGTTCAAAATCTGTAAAAACTTCTTGAATTTTTGAGATTAATTTACTGTTATATGTTTGTGACAATTTTGATATCGGATTATTCACTATCAGTTCGACGATATTAAACTCTTGCATCGTATTATATATTTATAATAGGATACTCTTTAAGTTGGTTTATCTTGATTTATATATTAAAAACAAGATTTTGAAAGCAAGTATCGCCTTAACATAATAAGCGATTTTTACCATTTACTTTTTTTGACGGCAATTTTTGGCCCTTGTCCGCGCTTTTTCACGTTATTTGGGTCATATTGTTCCTCTTCTTCTTCGTCATTTAACTGTTTTGATAGCTCCCAGAATTCTTTTGAGCCTAATCTAAAGTCATTATGCGCATCTGCTTTATACCAAAACACTTGGTCTTGTAGCTTATTTGATTTTGCGTTGTTATTTATTACCAAACACTCATAATTCTCTGTACATTGGTCCATCACCTGACAAAATGACTCCAATGTGGGAAACATACCGGCATAATTTTCGTATATTCGCTTCCTATTCGCAATATACGGCTCTCTCAAAATAAACACATAATCTATATTTGTTCTCAATGTTGGCGGAATACCGAGAGGATATTGCATTGTTATAAGTAACATGACCTTCCAGTGACGTCCGTTCATGAAAAGAAGCCGCATTAATTTATCGCGTGCCCAAGTGTTGTCATATAAACAATCATCTAGAATAACAAATGTTCGAGGGTCTATAGCAGTTCGTTTAAATTGTTCCATCTCCTTCTTTATCTGCTTCAATACACCTCTCTGTCTCTTCAAGATATTTTCAATAATAGCGGTATTATATTCATTGTGAATAAATAATTTGGGAACTAATTTCCCATAAAATCCGTTTCCTTCTTCTGTTCCAGAAATAACAGTTCCTATTGGAATGTCTTGATGATAATATAATAAATCCCTAACCAAAAATGACTTGCCTGTATCACGTCGTCCTATTAAAACCACCACTGGACCTTTTGATTCATTTGGTTTAAAACTTATGCTTTTCATATCAAAGCGTTTTAGTTCTAAATTCATTATTTATATAATAATATTTTAAAAAAAGGAGACAAACTTACGCAGTATGTAATACATATGTAGTTAAACTAAACTATTATGTTTAGGAACTATTTAAACAAATCCAAAATAAAGAAATCCAAAAATAAAAAAGAAAAGATAAGAAACCAAAATAATGAGTTAAATATAATTATTATTAATATTTTTATTAGCTAATGACAATTACTTTAAACTACCAAAAAAGGAAAAATATTAACCTTTTTAATAAATTTCAGTCGAATTCAAGTATATCTTTGTCTAATGTACAAAATTATATTCCTATATATGATAAATTTTTTTCTTTAAACAGCACTAATTTTAATTCCGTAAATCTAAATCATAATTGGTTTATTTCTGATATCAAGGATAATAAAAGAGTTGGTAAAAATAAATCAAAAAACATTAACGATAATGATAATGATAATACAAGTGATAATGATGATGAAAATAGTATTGACAATACTAACAATATATACACTTGTAAATTAAAAAATATCTCAGGAGATGAAGACATGTCAATAACACAAAAAATATTCATTAAAATGGCTCCGTTACTAGACCCTTTCAAATACTTAGTCGGAAAATACAATCACAATGATACTAATTTATTCAACTTACCCACATTTGATAAGTCAACTAATGTTCACAATAAAATCAATGACCTAAACAACTCAGCCTACGTCGATAGCTTTTTCTCATTTTTATCCAGTCAAGTTCTTAATAAGCATAAATTTATTCATGCTATTGATTTTTATGGTTCTTTTCTTTCCGTTAAAAATAATTATAAAATTAATATCATCGATGACCTTGACTATTTACTTCAATCCGAATTTTTTAATAAACAAAAAAATGTATTATTTAAGGTTGAAGATTTCTCTCATCTCATAGCAGAGCCAGATAATGAAAATGAAGTTAAACCTACACTAAATATAATGAATAAATCTATAGCAAACTTATCTCTCAAATCAATTGATGACTCAGTTTTTGAAAATATTTTTGATAATCCAGTATCTCTTGATGATGTTAAAACTCTAAATATTGATTTAGTAGATGTTACCAATTCACTCGATATAACAGATACCAAAAAATCGGCCAGCATTAAATCTGGTTCATCTTGTTCTTCTAGAACATCCCACACAAATGATTCCGAAAATGATGATGAAGTCAACATAGAAAATGAAATTATAGAAAACAATGACTCTGAACAAGAAACGATAACAGTTTCCAATAATAACGATTCAAACAATGAGTCAAATAACGAGTCTGATGATGACGATGATGTATATTCAACAGACGATTCGGATGATATCGAATGTGAAAAACTATATTTAACATTTGATAAATTTCCAGTTCAACTTATTTGTTTAGAATTATGTGAAAATACACTCGACGATTACATTATTAACAATGATATTAGCAACGACGAGTGGTTTGCCATTTTAATGCAGATTGTTATGATTTTAATTACTTATCAAAAACTATTTTCATTCACACACAATGATTTACATACAAATAATATAATGTATATTCCTACAAATAAGAAATTTTTATATTACTACTATAAAAAACAATATTACAAGGTTCCTACTTTTGGAAAAATTTTTAAAATCATCGATTTCGGTCGAGCCATCTATAAATTTAATGGTGAAGTATTCTGTAGTGATAGTTTTCAACCAGGAGGAGATGCCGCAACCCAATACAACACGGAACCATATTTTAATCCAAAAAAACCTAGATTAGAACCTAACTTCAGTTTTGATTTATGTCGTTTAGCGTGTTCTATTTTTGACTATGTAGTTGAAGATTTTGAAGATATCAAAAATATAAATGATTGTGACCCTATTGTTAAATTAATCGTTGAATGGTGTATTGATGATAATGGAATAAATGTCCTATATAAAAATAATGGAGCAGAAAGATATCCTGATTTTAAATTGTATAAAATGATTGCGCGATGTGTTCACAATCATACACCAAACGCACAACTAGACCGACCTGAATTTAGTAAATTTGGGGTTACCAAAATGGCATTTGAAAAAGGAAAGGCGAAAACAGATGTATTCATGAATATCGATGAACTGCCTTCATATATTTCTACTGTATAACAATATATTTAGAGCAGTAACTACTAAGTAATAAATAATTTAATTCTAGATTTTATAATTAAATTATTTGTATAAATAAATAATGAATTTTGGGTTTATTATTACAAGACACGTAAACTCCGAAACGACTAATAACTATTGGAATCAGAATGTTAAATTAATTCGAACATTTTATCCACTAAAACAAATTATAATCATTGATGATAACAGCAATTATGAATACGTAAAAAGTGATTTTGAATATCAAAATATTCAAATTATTCAATCTGAATATCATGGTCGCGGCGAGTTATTACCATTTGTATATTTTTTAAAACATAAATGGTTTGATAATGCTATTATGATTCATGATAGCACATTTATTCACAAAAGAATACCTTTTGAACAATTTAAATTACCAGTTTTACCTTTATGGCATCATACTTACGACAAGGAAAATTTATCAAATTTAATAAGAATAACAAAATATTTAAGAAATAAAAGTTTCCTTGAAAAAACACTTAATGGCGGAGATAACTATCTTATCGGTATGAATCAAGAAAAATTTAAGTTATGTTTTGGAGTTCAATGTTATATCAATTTACATTTTTTAGAAAGACTGCAACAAAAATATAATATCACTAATTTGGTTCATGCGGTTCACTGTAGAAGAGACCGATGCGCATTAGAACGTATTTTTGGTTTACTATTTTGTTTAGAGTTTTCAAAACTTTTAGTAATTAATTCAATGTTTGGTAGTATTTTTCATCATAAAAATGCTTTCGGTTATACGTATGATAAATACATAGACGATTTTAATAATAATAATATACCACAAGCATTTGTTAAGGTATGGACCGGGAGATAAAATTAAATACTTATCTCTCTTATTATTTACAATAAAGAGTCAAATTAAATAACATAAATAAGATAACAAAATATTTATTAAAATGGTGGGTTATCAGTGAAAACAGCTGGACTTGATTGAGCAATTGACATTGTTTCACCTAAAGCTGGATTTACCTGCTCTACAATATAATTACCAAATAAAATACTTATAAAAACTACTAAAGCATCCCTTATCAACAATTTTAATGGTTTCGACTCTTTGTCTATGTATCGCATTTCTAAAAATTTAGCAATAAAAAATATTATCGTAATTACTCCTGAAAGTAAAAATATATTATCCATTTACAATATATTTTTACATTTACAACTTCATTTGAACGCATTATTTTATCATATAATAATCTATTGATTAGACAAATACAAATACACTGTTCATTTTTACTTACGCTAAAACTTCTATATCATCCAATAAAAAACTATCATCTAATTTAACCTCTTGATTACCTCCTATAACATGAACATCTAACCCATTTAGTTCCACATTTTCGTCTGAAATCTTAAGTGTTTCATCATCATCTTCTTCCTCCATCTTTCTCTGAATATTTCTTAAATTACTTATCTCTTCTAATCTTTCTATAGTCTTGGGAGCATTTATCATTTCTTCCTTGCCTGATTTATCTAAAGCAGTGTCTACATCATTGAATGACAAAGAATGATTTGATGGACTTGAATTTACTTCGGAAATTACTTCGCTTACACCTTGTGCTTTATTTGCTTCAGGATTTTCTATTATTTGCTCTTTTATCTCCTCAATGACATCTTCTTCAACAGTTTCATCCATATATGCTTTTAAAATGTGTTCAATTGGAATACTTTCTCTTACAGCATTCAAAATACATTCTTGAACAATTATTTCTAATTCTCTATTATGTCTTTGAACTTGTAAAGGTGCTGAGTTTAATTCAAATAAATATACGTTTTTATACACTTTTCTTGCTACATTTATATAAGCCTTATGAATAAAATCATCTAATTTTGGAATGTTAATATCAATTTTCTTTTGTTTTTGTCCAACACGCATTGCTGTTAGCAATTTTAACTGAATTATATGAACACACGTTACTAATTCTTCTAAATAACTACAACAACTTCTCTCTATAATTCTTTTTCTCTCTTGTTCGATTATATTTGAATTCCATTTTGGTATTCTTGTTATTAAATTCTGAAATGTCATCAAATATTTATCCATTTCATCATTTTCTCTACATAGCTTCACAGATTCATCAAATATAGACTTAAAACCCTCAATTATTAAGGGAGTCATTATTGTTAACAAACGGGCACCCCACTCATTTTTTGATTCGTGTAACGAACTAACATTAAAATCATCCATAATGTAAATATTATATGTTATTTTTTTTGGTTTCAAACTAATTTTATACGGGTTTCAACAATGAACTAGTAAATAAAAATAAAAATAAAATATCGCAATAAAATAAAAGTATAATTATTTATTTATACAAATGGTGTAATAGGTAAATCATCTCTAACAAAATATGCTTCGCCAGTGTTTGTCCATTTAATGACTAGTGTAATAATTTCTACACCGGCTTCAATTGCTTCTTTTACAGCTTGTCTATATTCAGGGTCTATTATAGAAGGTTGAAAGCGATTTACATCTGTTCGCTGTATAACATAACACATTATACAACGAGTAATTGATTCTTTTTTTATTAGTGTTAATTCTCGAATATGTTTTAAGGCTCTTGGACTTACTGGGTCTGAACTTTTTTTTCGATATCCATCTGGAAAATATGCGACTTTTGAATCATATGGTCTGTCATCGTAACACTTGTTTTTTCTATCTTTGGCTGTAATATCTTCATAATCTGCCAACGGAACATTTTTGACTTCCATGATAAACGGAATATTATTGTTATCGATTCCAGAAAAGTCAAATCGAGAATCTACTTTATTTTCAACAAATATTGCGGTTTCTCTCTTATATTTCCTTATATCCTGTAAAATGGTAAAACAATTTTTTGTAAGGCAATTTTCTACTAATAATTCGGCAAGTTTTGGATAAACTCCGATAACAATTTCATTATTTTTATCGTTAATAATGGATAATTGAACGCTATATAAACATTTTGTATCATTTGTTTTTTTGGCATTCTTTTTCATTGGTGCCAATAAAATAGTTGCGCCCGACTCACAGAGGCCACAGCAACCCAGTGCCGCAGTGTGTGCCAGGATTTCTGTATCATTTATTACTACATCGGCTACATATGGCGACTTAATCAACTTCGATGGACGTTTTACTATAGTTCCTTCGACTAAATTGTCTAGTTTTAAAACAAGCATTGTATTTATTTGTACTAAAAATAATATTCTACAAAATCCAAATCAATTTTTTTCAAATACTTTGAGTTATTTTCAGATTTTTTACCTAGCAAATTATTTTTTCTGAGTTGTTAACATATATGGTAACAAAAATGATTATAAAATATTAAAATAAAACAACAGATTAGTTTTTCCTATTTTAAAAAGTTCAAATATTTTTTCCAAAAGTCAAAAAGGGAAATGAAATTTGGACATTTATAAATGTCCATTTTTGAAAAAGGGAAAGACTTTCCGGAAAATGATTTTTCTCACTTTTTTGAAAAAATTGTGACCATAAAAATTTTTAGCGTCTCGCCGTTGAAACAACTTTTTCAAATTTTGTGACGATATTTTTTTTTTAAAAATATATATTTGAAATAAATATTTAGAATTATTTTCTATACTTATTTTATGGAAATATTTGGAAACGATTTAGTGGCAAAAAGTGGCAAAAAGTGGCAAACTGATTACTATTGTGAAAAGTGTGACTATAAATGCTGTAAAATATACAACTGGAATAAACATATTTCTACAGCAAAACATAACCGGGAAATATTTGTTGATGATTTAGTGGCAAAAAGTGGCAAAAAGTGGCAAACTGAATATTTATGTGACAACTGTGAAAAATGTTTTCAAACTAATGCTGGACTATGGAAGCATAAAACAAAAGGCAAATGTGTAAAAATAGACAGTATAATTGAAGAAAAAAATGAAGTTATTGATTTATATAAAAACACTATTAACAATAAGGATGAACTTATTATAACGCTCCTTAAACAAAATGCGGAATTAATAAAAGGACAACAAGATATGATGGTTAAACTAAGTGAAAACGGAATTAACAATAATAATAATTATAGTAATAATAATAATCATAGTCACAATAAAACATTCAACTTACAATTCTTTTTAAACGAGACATGTAAAGATGCCATGAATATAATGGATTTTGTCGAATCTATTAAAGTACAATTATGTGATTTAGAAAAGGTTGGACAAATAGGGTATGTAGAGGGTATTTCAAATATTATTGTAAAAAATCTTAATTCACTAGATGAAACAAAACGACCAGTTCATTGTACGGATGTAAAGAGAGAAGTATTATATGTAAAAGATGAAGATAAATGGAAAAAGGAAAATAAGGATAAACAAAAGTTGAGAAATGTTATTAAAGAGGTTGCGTATAAAAATTCCAAAATGTTAAAAGAGTACAAGACAAAGCATCCTGATTGTGACAAAAGTGATTCAAAATTCTCAGACCAATATAACAAATTAATTATTGAAGCTATGGGCGGAAAAGGAGATAATGATTTGGAAAAGGTAGACAAAATCATTAAAAATATCGCGAAAGAAGTAACTATTGAAAAGGAATAATATTCCTCTTTAAGTTGTTTTAATATATATTATTTTTCTTCATTTTTTTGTTCCAAAAAGTAAAAAGGGAAATCGATTTTGGACATTTTTAAAATGTCCATTTTTGAAAAGTGAAAAGACTTTCCCGAAAAACCTGTTTTTTTTTCGCTTCCTTATCATAATGCTGTAAATTTCATTTTTCATTATAAAAAAAGTGTTACGATAAAATTTATTATTGAAAAAAATATTTTAAAACAAAATCTTATATAATGGATAATTTTTGGATAAAAATGGATAAAAATGGATAACAAAGTAGCGCCAAATTATAAGATTTTTTAATTTTATCTAGCAATTCATATAAAAATTACATTTATTTTTACTCGATAATTATGCTCTGGTGTAAAATGGATAACAAACAATTATATTTTACACAATTTTACACCGCACCATAAAATGATTTGACAAAATTTTATTTTTTTCAAAACAAAAACTATGGTGTCATAAAATTTTAATTATAAACAAATATATTTAACGCAAAAATATACAAATGAATTATGATAATGAAAATAAAATAATTATAATATATTTGTTACCATAAATATTTTTATAAAAAATCTTATAAAAATCTTATAGAAATCTTATAATTTATTATTTTACACTAGAATATAAAAATAAGTTATTATAATAAATATATTATGCCAAAAATAGAAATTAATTATTCGGATACAATTATTTACAAAATAGTATGTAAGGATACCAGTATAAAAGATATTTATATTGGGTATACGACAAACTTTGTACAAAGGAAGCACACACATAAACAGCATTGTGCTAATATAAAATTACCAAATTACAATTGTAAATTATACAAAACTATCAGGAACAATGGAGGGTGGATTAATTGGAAAATGATTATAATTGATAAAATTAATTGTAAAGACAGTTTTGATGCGAAGCAAACCGCAGTTAAATATATAACATTATTTAACGCAACATTGAATGATACCATACAAACACAAACACAAACACAAACACAAGGACAAACACAAACACAAACACAAAAATATAAAATAGAAAATACACAATCTAAAACAAATAATATATTAATAGGTAGTAATTTAATAAATTTACATGATAATATTGTGAATAATGAAAAAAGTGAAACAAAATACAAATTTTGTTGTAAAAATTGTTCGTTTTATACTGATAAAATGACTGACTGGAGTCGTCATTTATCGACAACAAAACATAAAAATATAAATATGAATGGTAATATTTATGATACAGTTATTGATATGGGAAGTAAAAATAACCAAGAAGAAGTGTCAAAACAAAATGTATGTAAATGTGGTAAAACATATATTTATGCTAGTGGTTTATGTAAACATAAAAAATACTGTACAAAGGATGTAACAACTAATATATTAAATATAATAAACAATGATGATATGATAAAGAATTTTTTATTTGAACAAAATAAACAAATAATAGATAAGCTCACAGAGCAAAACAATAAACTAATAGAACAGAATACAAAACTTATGTTGTTTGCTGAAACAAACAAGACAAATATTATTTCGAACAATATAATAAATAACAATTTCAATCTAAATGTATTTCTCAATGAAAAATGTAAAGACGCCATCAATATAACTGATTTCGTTGATTCACTCGTTTTAGGTATAAATGATTTAGAGGAAACAGCTAGATTAGGTTATGTAAACGGTATTTCTAAAATCTTCATAAATGGACTTAAAAAACTAGATATTTATAAAAGACCTTTACACTGTAGCGATATAAAAAGAAACACATTGTATATCAAAGATGATAACCAATGGGCAAAGGAAAATAATGATAAACCAACTTTGACAAAAGCAATTAAAAAGGTATCTACTAAAAATATTCAAAATATTTTTGAATGGCAAAAATTAAATCCATATTACACTGATTCACATTCAAAACAGAATGATAAATACAATAAAATTATTTGCGAAACAATGTCAGGTTCTTCAAAGGAAGAACAACTAAATAACTATGATAAAATCATAAAAAATGTTATAAAAGAAGTTGTGATTGATAAGGAATAATATTGTTCTTTAAGTTGTTTTGAAATATATATTATTTTTCAAAATAAATAAGCATTATATACTTATTTTGAAACACACAATTACATGAACGAAATATTTTCTAATTTAATATCTTTATTTAAAAATGTAAAATTTAATATAAACAAAATTAGCAGCTTTTCATTTCTAAATTCCTTCCTTACCTTATCAAATGCTACTAATAATTCATACTTTTTCTCTTCAGCAATATCAAATTGACCGTCTTCTATCATTTTTAATATTTCTATAGCATTATATCCCTTTTCGTATAACTTTGAAACAAATGAAAACAAAGTTGTTTCCGTCATATTTTCTATAATTTCTTGATTTATATTTTTTTTTAGCCAATCGTAACGAGCCTTATTTATGGTGTCAAAATTAAATATTCGTTTCAAATTGTATTTATATAAATTAATTATTTTGCCCTCGTATTCTGGTTCAGGAATATATATTTCACAAAAACGAGACAAAATAGGTCTCAACAATTTATACTTATCTTCTACTATTATGAAAAAACGTGTATTATGGCTGAATAGTTCAATACATCTACGTAGCGCGGATTGCGCATCCATTGTTAATTTGTCACCATTTAGCAAGACAATACTTTTAAATGTGTTGCCTCCATTTGAATTAATATGTGTTTTGGCAAAAAATTTAAGTTCTTCTCTAATAAACTTGATGCCCTTTCCGTGAGCACAATTCACATACATTACAAAATCCTTTATTTTATCCTTATTATTGTCATATATGAGAGAAATAAATTCATTTACCATTGTGCTTTTTCCGGAACCACTCGGACCATTAAAAATAATATTAGGAATCTTATGTATTTTGTGGAAATATTCTAACTTTTCTTTTATATTTTGATGAATTTGTATTTCTAATGACATTTTAATATTAAGTTATTTGTTATTAATATTAAAACAGTGTTTTTATATTTTAATATTACGTAATTCAATATTGAACTATATTGTTGAACTTGTTATTATTGAACTTGTTATTGTTGAACTTGTTATTATTGAACTTCTATATTATTTTATACAGCACTAGACAAACTGTGTGTATATGGATTATCCATAAATGCCTGTAGTAACCCTGGTTCAATTCGTTGACACCCAATATCACTATCATATAGTTGTGGTGCCTTTGCAATAGTTCCATATGTTTGTAGCGATGGACCTCTTTGAACCACCGCACTTGGCGCCCACATTCTATTATTGTTTCTATCCGAGTCCACTCTAGCAATTGATACATTAGTATGATTATTAAATGTTTTGGCATTTCCTTGATTTGTTCTTGAAACAACGAGTCTTTCCTTTACTTCATTATTTGTTTGTCTATAACTAGAATCATATTGTCTAGCACCATAATTTGATGTAGCAGGATTCAATTGGGATTTTGTTCCTGTGGTATCACGTTGATTCGCAATAGGTTGTTGTTCAGATACCTCGTATGCTCCGTTTATTTGGTTTCCAACATAACCATTTGGTTGATATATAGTTGTCTCTTTTACAGTGGTTACAGGGACATCACCTTGCGTTTTAACGTAATTACCTGGAACTTCTCCTGCCATATTTCCATAAACTCTCATATTACACACATATTCCTCCTTTCTGGCTGGTTTTAATATATCCATAATAGGAGCAATTGCTGCCCCTATAGCACTTGAAAACCCAGAACCAAATGTTTGTGGCTGACTGTTTATGCTACGATTATTAGTATAATTTGTATGACTTTTAAGGTTATTGTCAGCATCTGTAACAGGTCCTGAACCAACAGATACGGAAGGACCGACATCACAACCTTCCCATTGAACACGCTTTGAATCTTCATGAACCGCAGGAACATAACTAGCCGTTTTTAAAGTAGCATTAGGAGTTCCTGTTAACTGTGCTGTAGTTTCAATACGAGCAGAATCCTTAAAAACCTCAGTAGCTACTACACGTTGAGCTTTTTCGGCTCCAGTGGTTGTTAACCAACGGTCTTGAGAATTGATGAAAAAAGTATCGGGTCTATATTTTTCAACCTTTCCTAAAATACCTACATTTGTAATAGCGGATTGAGCGGGACCTTGATGATTCAATAGAGAATATTCCTCTTTTGGATTTGTTGCTACACGCATTTCATCTACAGTTTTCGGAAGCCATCTGTCTCTAGATTCCATACCGGAATTAAACCCACCACTTCCATTTGTTGAATATCCTTTGTCTAAACCTGGTCCGACATGAATAGATTCAAATGGCTTCACCATACTATTTTTTTGAGCAGGATTGACTCTGGACTGGTAAAAATCGCTCATATTTGGAGCACCATATGCCCATTGCATATTCTCTTGTGGTTTGAATAAAGGAGCCTGCTCTATTTTTTTTATTAACTGAGAACCAGTTCCGGCATAATTGTCTAAAATGTTTTCAGCATTATTGTTATTGTATATTTGTCCTTTTGGTTTTCCACCATTAAAAGGAACCATATTATTATGCTTAAACTCTTTTGAATCCAAATAATTGCCTGTTAATGAATATACCTGTTGTATTGTATTTCCTACACTTTTATTATTTCGTTCTCGTTGTTCATACAAATTTTGATTAAAGTATTTATCGGTTGCTGTATTTGGATTTGAATATTGTTGAACAGTATCTGTTAATTCTGTATTATTCATTATAGGGTAATTTTGTGGAGGAGTATTTGTATTTGGTAAATAATTTACAGGTTTCCCCATATTTGTGAATTGTTCCATTTTCTTCTCTTTTGGAATATTCTTATTTTTGTCTTGATATGCTTTTTTTGGAATCGTATTTTCATTCGTTTGTTGATTTGATATGACATACATTCCACCTAATGCGATTAAAGGTATAGCTAATTCCATATTATATTATATATATAAACTATTTTTATTAATATTTATACAAAATAAATTTATATCGCTTTCATAAAATAAATGTATACGTATTTATTTTAAGAATAGTATGTTGGTTGTATATTGTATATTATTTCTGAGGTAAATCGTTACGATAGTTGATACCAGTTGTTTCCATCACATATAAATTTTACATTATTAATTGTTGAATCCAATACTAAATATGGTTGTGTGTTTGAATCTAATGTATATGTATTATTTAAATCAAAAATAGCAGAGATTATATCACCATTAGTATCGTATTGTAAACTAGTTATACCATTTATATAAAAGTTTATATTTACCTTGTAGCAATTATACAATTTTCTAAATATGATTTTTTTGCCTTTATATTTTGTAGAAAATGGATTTGGTAAATAAATAATAGATGTGTTTTCGTCTACTTGATAATTTAAAAAGTATAATTGAGAAATTTCTACAGAAGATGGAGGGCCAGTAGGCAAAGTATAAGTTGGATTCGTAATAGTAAATGTGTTATAATTTATTCCTCCTTGAACATTTATAGTTTGATATTCATTTCCTAATACCAAATTATAGTTATTATTACTAACATTATTAATATTATTTCCTAAATAGACATTATTATCTCCTAGAGATGTTATGTTTTTTCCGATAACAATGTTGTTTCCAGTGTTACCTCCCCTACCAAAATTTACAGTATTAATTGTTGCGTCGTTTACTATACTGACATTTCCAGATGCTCCAATTATCATAGCAGTTTGGTCTTGAGTTTGAAACTGTATAGAACCTAAATTAGGCCCAACAACTTCACTACTATTTTTATTCGTAGTTTTTATAACAATTCCTGCTGTATTTTCATTTAGTGATTGTAATGTTAACGGGATATTAAACCCTGGGTTTGCTACATCAATATAATTATCTTGAATTATTTTATTAACACCTTTAACTTTAATTCCGTTACCAGTAGTTGTTAAATGAGCTGTAGTTAATTGTCCAGCATTAGTAAACGATGTTGCGTTTGTAATTGTTCTTGAAGTAATTCCGTTGACACAATTGAATGAATTACAATTTAATTTTCCGGATGTATAAGATAAATCAAGTGTTTTATCAAAATAAACAGGTTGGGTTGAAGTTGTAGTCCCATCGTTTGCTAGTATTATATATTTTATCAAAGTATCTGATTGAGTAAGATTTACTTGTTTGTTTACAGGTCCAGTAGCACCAACAGCCCCTTGGGCTCCTCCAGAAGGACCTTGAGCTCCTGTTGCTCCTCGTGGACCAGTTGTTCCTGTAAATCCTTGCGGACCAGTTGACCCTGTAAACCCTTGTGCGCCAGTCGGTCCTGTAGAACCTTGAGACCCAGTTGCTCCGGTGCGTCCAGTAACACCAATAAATCCTTGAGCACCAGTTGCCCCTGTGTATCCCTGGGCACCGGTTGCTCCTGTATAGCCAGTTTCACCTATATAACCTTGAGCTCCTGTCGCTCCTGTAGTCCCAGTGTAACCCTGAGCTCCTATTATTCCAGTAGCTCCAGTGTAACCTTGTGCTCCTCTTGGCCCAGTTGACCCAATAATAGTGCTAGTTATTACAGGAGATACATTATTGTTATAATTATTTTGGACAATAGTATTTTGTAAAGTAAGTAAATCTTGTGGACTTAGTATTTTTGAGTTTTGTGAACTATTAATTTTTTTATTTAAATAACTTGAGTAGCTAGACATATATAAAATAATATAAAATAATAAATATTGTGGACTTAGTATTTTTGAGTTTTGTGAACTATTAATTTTTTTATTTAAATAACTTGAGTAGCTAGACATATATAAAATAATATAAAATAATAAATATTGTTTTACAAATTGTTTCGTAAATAGTAACTGTATTGTATACTATATATTTCAACAATATTAGTCATAATATTAATATTATTGAAATTTGTTGTATTATGCGAGTGTACATCCAAGTTGTGTCGCAATATATTGAATAATATAATCGTCGTCGTTTCCCCAATCTAAATAAGCTTGTCCTTCTAACTTTATAGTTTTAATTTTTTTTTGTCCTTGCTCGGAATAGACAACAACGCGGAATGTAGCTGATGTATTGGGAATAAATTCACTCACATCAAATGTAAAACCAGTTGCCATTATT
>Ga0194133_10001405_pt1 | contig 42040 bp, 28 predicted proteins | sample TA2KigOf40mmetaG_FD_155448 | JGI IMG/M metagenome (GOLD analysis project Ga0194133, IMG submission 155448) | Freshwater microbial communities from Lake Tanganyika, Tanzania - TA2015055 Kigoma Offshore 40m | ecosystem: Environmental > Aquatic > Freshwater > Lake | place: Tanzania: Lake...
AATCCACTTAAATTAGCTAATTTTTCCAACTTTTTGGAAAAACGTTTCTAAGCTCAGGAATAATCACGTCCTCCTTCGTCGGCTTCTCATAGCGGAATCTTATTGTACCATTGCTGATTGAATAATAAAAACAAAAACAAACCGGAGTCATCTCATTCCCACAAGTCACAGATATATATGTAGTAATGTAACTTTAGCCCATAAAGATCTTTGTACTTACATTATTTTAATATGCAACCTATCTGACTCCCTAGTACAGTTGATCACTAAGCTCCCATTTCCTGGGTTGATAAAAAGACTTGGGCACAGAGCCATTTCAACAAGTTATTTTTCACTATTCTTAGATTGTGCAGGATAATTAGGCCTTAGTTTTAGTACCTAAGTATTACCCTTTATTTTAAACTAGTCAACTAGGGCCCGGCACTTCCTGGGCCAAAAAATTTTTAAGGGTACCCATCCAAACATTTTCTGTTCCACAAAGTTTTTTCTCCCGTGATTTGTTTAGGTATTTTAGTTTGGGATATCCCAGGGTAAGGGGGTCGGGTTGGTCAAACTTGCGTTAAGAACCTTCCCCGAGTTGGTGTGGAGGTCTTTGCAAAATTTGGTGGACTTTGGTCTGGCGGTTCACGCATGAAAGAAGGACATAGATAGCTACATTCATATTCGTATTCGTATATTTCTTAACTCCATCGATTACACAAACTATAAATAGTTATAACCTTTTTAAGAGTTGGTTATACCAGAATCATTTCTGATTCTGGTTAAAATTAGAAATAGTCAAATGCTCATTGAAATTGTGAATAAAAATTGAGATTACAATGTGTCGTTTCAATCAATTTAGATAAATTTAACAGAAAACTGATATAGTCACAAATAATTAAAATGGTAATTTTGTGGTCAAAAAGAAAAAATTTCGGTAAAGCTAGACACATGTCACTTTATAAATGTTTTCTTAAGATTAATTCTTAATGCATTTTTGTCGATTCCAGTTGTCCAGTCAAATAAAACATTCTTCAGGCAATTGAGCCTATTTACAAGTGATTGTTTTCCAATTTTGAGTCTGGATCTGTCGCTGATCGTAGCCGTTCCGGGTCGTCTGTCATTGATGTATGAGGCCTCTCGTAGTTTTCTGGTCAGAGGGGGTCCGTGACCAAGGTTATACAATGTAATGGCCATTTTTGCGTTACTGTACATCATCCACTCCAGTGGTGTTGCTCTGTTGAAGATGCTGTTTAACTCTGCTTTAGGAATATGGAAATGATAGTCCCTTGCGGCTGTGCGTAATGCTCTGTAGTGGATAGAATTTAGAAGTTTCCACTGTTTGGCTGTTGTGGTTTCATTTAGCCAAACTTGACATCCATAGTAGATCATCCCAAAGAAATGGGTTGTAACTATCTTTTTCATGCTATCACGGTCAACGAGACGTGACAGGAATTTTAATTTGGAGATCACCGCTCTACCTTTCTTTATTGCACCATCAATCTGTTTGTCCCATGTCAAATCATGCTGGAATTTAGTTCCAAGTACCTTGATGCAGTCCTTTGAGGTTATTTCACAGCCATTTACAACAATCTGCTCTATTACTGGATGTTGCCTTTTGAAGAAGATTAATTCCGTCTTTGACACGTTTGTCTTCATGCCTATATCTCTAAGGTATTTATCATGGAAGCTCATTGTGGCAATCACTGACTCCTTGACTTCTGTGATGGATTTTCCAGATATGGACACATATGTGTCGTCAGCGTAAGCAATTATTTTGCTTTTTTGATGTTCCGGGAGTATTTTCTCAAGATTTCTCATATAGAGGGTGAAAAGTCTGGGTCCTAAGATGGACCCCTGCACACAACCAACTTTAAGGCATCTCTCAGTTGATCTGACATTATTTAACTCAACTTTGAATTTTCTAGAGCTCAGAAAATTGAGAATAATTTCCAGAAGGTTCTTTGGGACCACATCCCTTAGTCCATCGTAAAGCATATCAGGCCGCAATAGGTCAAATGCCGCGCTGAGGTCGATACTATAGGTTCCAACAATGTTCCCAGCGTCGAGTTCGGTTGCCACAAAATCCTGGAGTTCTAGCATTGCAGTAACTGTGCTGCGGTCTTTTTTGAAGCCATTCTGGAAGTTTCCATCCAGTTCTCCCAGCATATCAAGTTTTTTTAGGATCATCTTCTCATAAAGTTTGCCAAGGGAATCCAGATTGGAAATTGGCCTGTAGTTGTTGACGTTTGATTTATCGCCACTCTTATGAAGAGGTGTTATAATGGCTGTTTTCCATCTCTCATCTCTCATCTTCCATAGCTACATAGGCACAAGCAGTCTCTTTTACAGGATTTATACTGGCCAACCGGGGCTCAGCGCTGCCCGGAAAAAATTTGATACATTTTTTGTATATCAAAGTTTTTTCTCCAGTGATCTCGCTGTTTAGGTTTTGGAGTTTGAGGAGGTACTTGTGTTAAGCACCTTTCCTGAGTTGGTGTGGAGGTCTGTGCAAAATTTGGCAGAGTGGTCCAGCGGTTCATAAGTGAAAGAGGGACATAGGCAGGTACATAGGTACAAACAGTCTATTTTATTTATATACTAGCCAACCGGGCCCAGGCGCTGCCCAGGAAATTAACTAAATAGTATAAGTGTACCCATCTGGACGTTTTACGTTACACAAAGTTTTCTCTCCCGTGACCCGTTTGGGGTACCCCGGGGTTGATTTGGCAGGGTCATGCTTGTGTTAAGAACCTTCCCTGAGTTGGTTGATTCATTATTTGAACCATCACATGGTCAAAGATTTTTCATCCTAATAATTCTTTAATTTTTCTTTTCAAAACTGTAGGTAATTTATGAAAATCTGGTTTCTCCTGAGGGACCACTGCAAAATTCTAAATCCCTTTTGGCATCTAGTTCCAGATGAAAAAAACTTCTGGTTTTCAATGTAACCACATTTTGGGGCTGAAATTACTGGCAATTATTGAAAAATTACCCTGATAATGGGATTTTTTGTATTTCTTGGAAAATATAAAGAAAGAATTTTAAGGTGTCATAATTATAATGTGACTAGAGTTCAAGAGACGTGGTCTTCTTCTAAAGGTGTAATTCTTCGCTTTGGAGTGTTCCAAGGGTCGTTGAGAGGGCCACTATTTACAGGAAAATAATGGTCATAAGCACTCCTAATTGAATCATCGGAGTACTCTTCACGATGAGCAAAATGGCTTGCTGTAACCAAACAATTTTATCAGTTGTATTAAAAAAACACTTGATTTTATTTTTTACCTTTGGAACTAGGCGTCTGGAGCGCAACCCCATCGGGTCGAATTGAAATAGGCGGTAAAGGTTCTTCTTTGAAAAGTTCTATTATCTTGTGAACTGAAACTGTGCTGAGACGAATCACGGCTAGTTGAATACCATACTGGATGATAACAGCACCAAATCCTCGATAGAATCCACGGTAGCCTTCCCCAGTTATAATTTCATTTATGCAGTCCGTTACTCCCTGAATTTTTTTTAAAGTCTTCAAGTGAACATTGAAAAAATACTCGCCAATCACACTTACCCAGTATCCAGTGGTCACAGGAAGAACCTCTATGCCGGAATCCAAGTTGTCTATAATAGTTCGACTACCCTAAAAGTAAAAGAGTTAATCTTTAAGTAATTTTCACTTCTTTTCTGCAGAACTTACCTGAAGATGGAGTCGATGAAGAACAGTTTCGAATGGAAAAAGCAACAAATCTGCAAGCAAACTTCCAACCATTGCAGATATTCGCTCACGATATTGCAAAACTCCAGGAATATTTTCGTGCTTCGAAACAGCACCGCAAGACTCCTAGAAAGAAAAGACTTAATTCCTATAAAAAAATTCAATATGCAATTGCTGATGATTATTTTAGATACCTGTTTTTGCTTGTGAATGCAACGCAAAATTGATGATGTCAAAAGTTTTGCCTATAAATAGTGCATGTTACAGAAATAAAAAAAACTACAACAAGTGAAACTTCCTACCAGACTAGAAATCAAATGATGGGCTAGACCGTAAACCACAGTTGTAGGAACCAGGTACCTACCGTAAAATTAAAGTTTCACAACTACATTATTATTAGTGGTGGCGAAATATTTTGCTTACGAACCACATGGGAAGAGCGCGAGGTCCACCGCCACTAACAAGCCTGGTGAAACCTTCTTTAAAGATGTCAAAAATTCCCTAGGAAAAAATTATTGTTAAAAAAGAAGAATCGAAACAGATACAGAAATCTTACAGGCCGTTCGCTGGCAATTTCACTCTGAACACTCTCAATCAAGCTAACTGAGTAAAAAGGAGTAACAACTGCAAGACTCGTCGCTTTAAGAAGACAATGCTGCCCCAGATTTTTAAGACTGGAGCATGATTCGAAATCCTTTGGCCAAGGCATGAATTTGCTCACACAGTCCTCTGCTGTTAGGGCTAAGCCTCTAAAGAAATAGGATCAGGTTCTTTACACTGATAGTTGCTAAATTTATCCATGGTCTTGCCTCACTATTAATGAAGATCCGAAACCCTTCCATAGGCATGGGAAACCCTGAGACCTAAAGGTTATGGACAACATAGAATTTTAGATAGCAGCCTTTTTACAGAGTTTTACCTGTACAGCCTTACACAGACGGGTATGAGGGTTGGAGGTGTCCTATGGTATTTCAAAGTTGTGCTACTCACCTTAAGGAAATAATAATGATTAGATGAGTCTAAATCCCAATATTCTGTTGGGTCTAACCTGGCATGTTCTTCTGAAAACTATCAGAGGATGAGCAAAAACACTCTCTGCAACAAGTCCAGCCACACTAAGTGCAGAGTCTAAAAAAAGTTCCAAAATTGAAACAAAATATTTTCTTAGTGAAATAAAAGTTTTGGCTTGTAGAAATAATTTAATAATGATAATAATTTTGTGCAGTATAGGCTCATCTGAAGCTTATGCCCAGTCAACATCTTTATAAAAGTCCTGCCATTGTATTATATCTATGGTCACTGAAGATTACTTTTACTCTGTAAAGGTATGTGCCTTGTTGATTTTTTTTTGTAAACCAGGGTTAAAAATTCCTGGTACGGGCATGGATTGAACCCAGAATATTAGATCTTTGCTCTCAGTCAGGTGTCTTAGACCTCTCAGCCATGGCAACCCCTAATCTACGAGCACTTCACAAGAATATAATCAAAGAGCTTAAATCTGAGTATCTGATATACTGATTGGAGAAATTTGAATAAAAATTATCGTGTCAAAAATTAACCTTCCAGCTTGTAGAAGTTGAGATATATTTACCCGCATAATTACTAGTATCAGAAAACCCATCATTTGTCTCGACTTCTTTTGAAAAACGGCTGTAAAAAAGGAATATACATTACAATTAAGTTAAAACCTCAAGCTTCCTTTAATCACCTTCCATCTTGAAGTGAATAAAGTGTTTCTGTTTCTGACTCAAATTGAGGAACTGTTACAGGTCTTATAGCTTTATTTTGAGGGGCCTGCTTCCAGCTGAAATTTTAACGAGTCTGATAAAAAAGATCATAGAGAAATTAATTAAGTAGGTAATTTTACCTTGAATGATCACTCACATTTCTCTGGTAAACAAATTCGTCAAGACCCGCCATACTGGATCTATTAAGGATTGAATTCACTTTTACAAGTTTTCATTAATGGTATTCTTACAGACATATTGGACTAGCTGCGTCTGCCATATACTAATAAAGTTACTGAGTAAATTACGTGACTAGGATTGAATGACATTTAATACCTTACCCCAATTTTTTGTCAATACGTAATAATGCCAGCTAGTTAAATTAACCAGCTACAGGAAAAACTTGTTTGACATATGAAATGAACAACATCTATTAAGCCAAGTTCAAGATCCTTAAATAATTATTTAGTCTTTTTTTTTGTTTTCGTATATTTGTTTGTTTGTTTGCATCCACCGCCCTGCTTTCGCGGGGAAGGTTAGCCCCTCGTGAGGTTATGGCCAACAGTGTTAAAAGTGTACGTTTTTGCTGATTTGAAGAAAAAAGAGAAGATTCGACTGGGTAATCTGTTGTTTTTTAACTTGCCTGCTTTGTGTAATTTTTGTTACTGTTACTGTTATTGTCAAGCCTTGGCAATTAATTGGCATAGGAAAAGTGCACTGTGGGAGAGGAAACTTCTTGGGTATGTTGGATCAGAGATGGGGGATCCAGGGCCTCTCCCAGGATAGCTGGATCAGGACCCCCACCCCAGGTTACCCTTCCTGAGCTGTAGAGCGGTTGAGATAGCAATCTTGGTAGTTTTATGCTGTCCCCCACGATGAGAATTGTACCTAGAGGAACTCACCTGAGTCCACTGGGATCAGACCAACTGTGACCCCCCACCAAAGCCGATGATCCAACCCCAAGCTGAGAAGCTCAAGCAAGAGCGTGCTTCCAACTTGACCGCTCAAACTAGACATTTAATATATGTATTTTAAAATACAAAAATAAGCCACTGAAAAATGCAATAAAATATGTTTATTTGAAAACTGTCCCCAGACGAGGTGTATAAAAATATCCGCCTGAGTTCGAAGCTTAGCCATAAGCAACTTAACTAAATGTTTTCTTTTGTCTCTCACATGTTTTAAACTTCAAAGAAGGGTTAAAAATATGATTTTTCTTCGTGTAGCTCATCTTTAAGAGAGAGGGCCCTAAATCGTTCCCACAGATGGTACCCTCTTGAATGATTGAATAAACCAGGGTCTTCGACATCACCATAAAAAGAGACTTGAAACTCATTTTACAAATAATGGATGTGGCCAAAGCCCAAAAAATAGAATAAAATCTCTTACCACGTGCTATAATGTGATATTAATTGACACAACCCCAGGGAAATCCAGGATTTTGGCAGTTAGAGGTCTGAAGCTAGAGAACAAAATGTATTTTTTGTAATATTTTTTCAGAGTAAGACAACTTTCAGTGAAATTGAAATTTTCTTTAAGTCTGTTTAAAATACGTCGATGAAAACGTCCTTGCTAGGAATTGCAAGTGAAAAGACAACAAAATGCAGCAAGGCTATTTTTAGTTTAGTTCGCGGTCTTCTAGAAAACGATACTCAAACGTAAAGCCTTCCTTCTTGCGCTGGCCCCACTTTTCGAAGTCAAAGTAGATGTAAGTGCCTTGCTCGTACTCATCGTTGATCACCTTAGGCTCTTCGTGACGCTGGAACCACATCATGTACTTTGTGTGAAACCGCCAAGACTGCTTTTTGAGAGCACTGGCAGCCAAGTACTGTGCCTTGGTCCCTTCCATGTAATAGAATATGAAGAAGAGGGTCTCTGTCGACAGTCTCTGGAAAAATTCGATACGGTCTGAACCCTCAGGCGGCAGTTGTGGGTAGTAAGGTGGAGTGGAACACGGGTTTCTAGGCAAGTATGGTCTCAGCCTTTCTGAGTCGGATGGGTGAGGCATGTGGCGTGAGGCGGCTTCCAGCATTGTCAACTGCATTTGGGTTTCCTTAGTCAGAGGCACTGGACCTAGTGGCGCAACTCCTAATAGTGGGGGTACAGTTGCCTCAGTCTTGTGACTTAAATCCTTGGCTTGTGAGCCCTGGTATAAGCCATGACTGAGTGAAGCTGATATGGGATCATTTTGCTGTTGTTGGGGAGGCGGTTGTTGCTGCGGCTGGGACTGCGTAGGAGGCAAAGACTGCCTTAAGGGAACAGGTAGTCCAGCATCGACTGTCGCCTTCTGTGCTATGGACTTGAGAGACGGAAGGGCGTCTGACGACGAATTGTACGTATTGCCTGCTACGGCAGCAAACGCCTTTGGAACCGGTGCTCCCAGTGGAAACCCATCTTGAGGAATACGTGACGGACCCGGTGAAGGGCCTGACATATGCCCGTTGCGAAATGCTGTGGCAAAGTTCGCAGTTGCTGTTGATGATGTCGGGGTTGGTGTATTTCTTCCATTAGCTGTTGCGTTACTAACATCAAAGTTCAGTAAATTTGAGGTTTGAGCAGTAATGCCTGGATTTGTTGTAGAGTTGGACACTATAAAATAAATGAGCCATTTATTTGAAAACTCAGTCAGAAAAATAAGTAAACAAGTCAAAGTTTTGTAAAATGAGATGTCAAGATCAACTCTTTACAAACAGGTTAGGAGTTAAAAAATCTGATATCTTAATTGGTCACTCAAATTGTAAATTGTAGACTATTGTTGTGCATGTTTAAAAATATTCTCACCCTTGGCGTTTGGTGCCGCTGAAGCAACTGCCGCAAATGGAATAGGTGGGACGGGTGGTTTTGCTGGCGTCGATACAAGAGTTGAAAACACAGATGAGGACGACAATACAGGGGCCTGAAAATGATATTTTTTAACAATCAATATCCAGAGAGACCCATAAAATTATTTTAAAATGAAGTGCTTACCGGTAGAGGCTTGGGTGTTGTGCTGCTTGACTGTAAGACTGAAGCTGCTGGTGGACTTGAAGCTGTTGTGTTGTCTGCTACAGAATTCGTGGTAGGTTTTGACGTTATTGAGGTCGCTTTTGACGTTGACGTTGGGGTTGAAGAAGAAGTGGAGGTTACAGGTGTCACAGCGGATGATGTTGAAGACTGATCTTGGACAGATGAAGACACAGAATTTACTGAGCTTGAGAGAGTATTCTCCAAAAGGCCTTCGAGAGGTTGATCACGGTGCTCAGACCCTCCAATGTCTAAGAGCATCTCTTGTAACCCGTCAATTTCTGTATAAATCAATTCATTCTCTATGAAGTCTTGTTCCATGTGATTTTCAATGTAGTATTCAACATCGTCTTTGATCAACCAGATCTGAGAGGAAAATAAAAATGATCAAGGTGAGATATAACAAAAAAGATCTGATCTACATGAACACTTAAGTGCAAAAGAAAGAATTTTTCCTTCAAGAAAGTTAAAATGCTCACCTGTGAAATTTCGACTGTCTCATTGTCGAGCATTCTGAGCAGCGTTTCAAGCTTTTGTACATGATCACGATGTTTCCTTAGCAAAGTATTGTACTCTTCGATCTTGTCAGAAGCTTCATTTTTCTTCTTCTTCTTGGCTGTTTGAAGACCTTCAATTTCTGCTTCGAACATGTCGATTTGAATTTTTAGAGTTTCAAGACAGCCGTTTAACCACTGGCTAACATCTCTTCGTTCCTTTTCTGCTGGATCACGTTTGGCGCCTGAAGTAAGGCCTTCTTTAGAATAGGCCTTAGTCTTTGTCTCTCGCTCCACAACTTTAAACTGTTCCATTTTCATTTCAATCAATTTACGACGCTCTAACAGGCTGGATTTGTCTTTAATTTCAGCTGACGTGATCCTATGTAAAAGAAAAAAGCGTAAAATTCTACTCCAGCAAGTTGCGAAGTTTCAGAACCTTGTTAGCCAACCAAATTTAGAGTCTCGCAGAGTTCATAAATGGAAACTTACCACGTTTTAATTTGATCCCTAAGCCTCTGAAGTTTTTTAATTTCTTTCTTGAGATCATCTTCATACTTTTCCTTTTGGTTGGGATTAGAGGCGCTGTGAAATTTTTGCCAGGTATCCTCAAACTTTTCTACACCTTCTCCAACCTTTTTAAGACACCTATCAATTTCACCCTGTAGTTTTCGAGTGGCTGCCATTGCTATGAGGAGACTTTAGCTTTACGATTAAGCATAGCTCAGAAGAAAGCCTCGTTTGCATACTAAAAACACAATGTGTGAAGGTTAAAAACAAAAAAAAACATGTTATTGATAACATTTAGACATTAATACTCTAACCAACGTGCAGGAGCCAGACAGTTTTTCATGTGCTGAATTATGATAATGATGCTCAGAGCGGTAACAAACAAACAAAGGAAAAGTCAACTTTGAATATTAGAGTTGTAAATTGTAATCTTGAGAAAGCTTTTCAACCAAAGAAAAAGCGCATGAAAATCTTTTGCTTCAAAATGTTATTTTAAATAATGAAGCTCTTGAGACAATTAAACCGATTCGTCGAAGCTCCTGTCTTATAGTCACCTTTATAGACATTTTTACAAGCTTTGGTGGCAAAATTAAAACCCTCATAGAAAGATTATACGTCAAAGAAAGTTACAGTAATTTTATTGGACCACAAACAGTTGAAATTCTTACCAAATTTCTTGTCTACAACTTTGTGTTGAGAGAGAATGGAATGGATGTCACATAAATACAAAGTAGAAAAAGAATATACAAAAGTTTAGTTAAAAGGCCCCATCCAAAAAATATAAAGCCGAAATGGCTAAAAAGCCCTCCTTTTTTTACTTTTCGGCTAAAATGTTTTGTTTTTGTTTCTTATTTATTTCTTACTGACTTTTGTATTGACTGCAGCTTTGAAAAAGCTAAATTTTGTAAAATCCCAACCCTTCAGAAACTGTACAGATATAAGTTATCTAAATTTATATAAGATTACTGCAAATGTAGTTGCAGCGAAAAGCACAAAAGATTCAAACAGCGCTTGTTGAAAGGAGAGTTCAAAAATCTGCAGAAACCTATAAAGGTAAAAAGGATACTTTAATTTTTTTAAGGGTCAGAATTCGGTAATCATTCTGCATAAATTACATTATAAACATCAAAATTTTAAATACTTTCGATAATGGTAAGAGGATTTTATTAAGAAAAACGGCCTGAAAATGGAAATTTAATTTCAAAATATGTTTTAACCATTTTCTCTTTTTTTTGACTTTCACAAAAATAAGTGATCTAATTATCCTTAATGTGATTAATACAATTTGATATCATGAACGTCACAAAAATATTGTTGAGGAATAATACGTGGTTGCAAAGATCCAAAACTTTGAGAGTGGATGGCATTAACATATGAACTTGATGGGTCAATCAAAAGTATAGTTAGTCCCAACTTGACTTGTTACTCCTGTTTTTTTTGAGCAGCAGCGTATTTAACTTATTGACTAACCTACCCTAACCAAACCTATCCCCAGGGCCTGCCAAACACCGCAAGACTTACCATCCGGGCCAAACCATCTGGCACTATGTTGAACCAAAACGTCAGAAGTTGTCTTTACTTTTTGAATACCCCCAATTTGCCCTAATATCTACATAAATGCGATTAGCTATAAAATTTCAGTTTAGTTAAAAATGATTTTTCTGTTTATAGTGAAGGAAAATGTCTTCCTACAGTCTGGATGTGGCTGTAGAAAATTTGGCTGAAAATCAGATCATAGAAATCACATACGATGGCCAAGAAATACTTCAACCTCCACTCACGCAGAGTGAACACTTTACAAAAATGGCCAACAAAATTGATTTTCAAACAGTCATTGAAGATGGTTTCAAGTATGTTTAAAATATTACATTTTGTTCAATCAGATCAAAGGATTGTGGGAAATAAATTCTTCACTTTTTTAGTGATCCAGATGTTGAGGACGACGACCTAGGAGCCTTAGCAGATCAATCTGAAGATTCGTCTCAAGAAGCGTCGGGAAAGTAAGAAACTAAAATTATTCTAATGATGATTTTATCAAACTGGTTCAGAAAGTTCCCAATACAAATTGATCTCGGTAATATGGGGATTTTTATCTACTGTCACAAAGCTGGGCCTTTTTTGAGATAAAAAAAATTAGTTATGTCTTTTTACTCTAGATGGCCGTGGGAAGGCGTCCGTAACAAACTTGTTGAGGCCCTGACTGAGCTGACTGTCCTTTCAGATGTAGTTTCAATAGCAACTAAAGAGTGCGGTAAAGATGTCCAGGTAAAAAACGTTAAACATCTAAGAACAACTTGCAGATTTTCATTTATTCTCTGTTGCTACGTTTTGATATTTAGGGACATCCAAAACGTTACATGTTTCTAGACGGTCCGGTTCAACATGAACAACACGAATCGAAACAACTTCTCTCTCTGATTGCTAAGAAAAAAAGTCTTGATGCGCCAGCGAGGATTCTCTTAGCGGGTGCTGAACATCTGGTAAGATCAATAAGCTGTAAAATAGGTCAAAATTACTAAATGTAAATCTTTAAAGCGAACACTAAAAAGTGAAACAAGTAGCAGTGAGTCGTCGAATCCAGACTTCCACATGGAGTTATTGAAGCTTCGACAAAATTGGCGCTTAAAGAAAGTTGGAAACACCATACTTGGAGATCTAAGTTACCGAACAGCTGGTTCTCAATATAGACAGTGTACAGGCGTATTTGAAGTGACCAAGTCTCAAGAAGATGAAAATGGCCATGAAACAGCATTAGGTTAGCATCATTCTAGAAAGGTCTCCTAAAAGTATTTATCTTTAACTTATGAGTTTTGATTGAAGTTGGCAGAGATATCAAGCCAGAAAACCAAAGAAAGTCAACTCTCAGAGTCACTGTGCCCCCAGTCCTTGAAGGAATTGCTTACATTCAGGTAAGTTTATAGCGTAATAAAGTATAAAAAGTTTTAATTGACTGATAAGATACTTTTATTGAACTTTTTATCCAATTGATCATATTCACAGTAGAAAATACTTTCGTGTTACTTTATGAGGATTCCTTTAGGTTGTTGTAAACTCCACGAAGGACAATGAAAAATACTTTTCCTCCAACTTTACATTAAATGGAAGTACTGCAGCTCCACCGGAAGACACACATTGGCAAAAGAAATTGGAGGCTGCTCAAGTATTTCAATTTGACACGCTTTCCAGATAAAAAGATTTTACGAAAAGGAGAAACGTTATGAATAAATTTCTTCTTAGAATGTTCTTTTTTGTCGGGAGCTGTTTTCTCAACTCGCCAAAGAGGCTATTCAACTTCAGTCCCCCATTCCCCACTTGGTTGTTGGAAATCAGATAATAGCCAGTATTTTCAGAGACATGAAGGTAGGTTTTCAAGAGACTCAAATTACAATCAAACAAAGGCACAAAAAAGTTGCAATTTCAGTTGGTCATCACACTATGTCAGTCAGGTGAAGACAAATCAGGGGAAGCAAATGGACACGCTGATACTGGTCATCAAGCTTATCCCAGGTATTTATTTTCAAACTGCTTTCAATTGGCTGGTATGAAATACTAAACCATGACTTTCCACTTTCACTCCTTGGTTTTATTCTCACGAATCGAAGTCCCTCGACATATTTTTTTGGACACACAGACATCCTTTTGAAACATGGCCATAAACTAGAGAAATTTATATTGCCAAGTCTTCAATCCTTTTATTTCATAAATCAAAGGCTCTTTTGCGCTTTGCTTTTTCAGAGAACACAATCACGTTTTGGAGCATTCCTTGCACCAGCTCCTAAGGCAAGCTCACGAACGTAACATGAACAAAGTAATAATACAACTTTAAATCTCGAAAACAAATTAACAAGAAAAAGAATAAAATCTGTTTTAAAAAAACAGGATCACGGCGGCTTAAGCACTTCTTCTGTTTGCGTTTCGAAACGTCGAAGGTTAGCAGGTCCTCATGCAGCTGATAGAAAAAGTTTGATACAAGTAAGCTTTTTTGCTTTTCTTTTCTTTGAGAAAATTAAATTGTTTTTTCTATCCATTAAGCTTGCAAATCAAGAAACTATTTTGGAGCAAATAATCAAACAAAGTCAACACAGCATTCTCAGGCATGGTTATTTTGTACACGAGAAATATCTTAGTTTTTACACGATGATTGATTAATACTCAATTGATTCTTCTGAACAGGCTCCACACAATGTTTCTGCTTGATAGCATGGCAAAAGAGCTTCGTGATCCATTGATTACTTGCCATTGGGCCCCATTAAACTCACCCACCAGGTCATCTGTGAAGGTGAATAAAAAATAGACAAAAATTCAAGAATTATACCTAGGAAAATATTGATGCTGATTGCTAATTTTAAGGTGAACATCATGACCTCTGGGTATGAGCTAATAATCAGGTCTCAAATGATGATCCAAATCAGTGAGAAGAATTTAAAAGTTATTTCAAAAGACGGAAAAGTTGTGACTATAAGCCACGAACCTCAAGAACTAAGAGATTTTCTCTTAGGACAGATTTCCTTACATCAGGTAAAGCAATTGTAATTTTTGTTGCAGGCTGTAGTAATTTTAACTGTCCAATACGTTTCTACTTCTCTTGATAACGTTAGACTCATTTTCGAAAGCCATGCAAAAGTAATGGTTTTTTTTTGTTCAAAAAATATTTTTCAAAGATGAATGGTGTGCAAGCCCTTGCAAGGTGTACCGGTTGGCAGGTTCTTTTATCATCAATCAATCAACTTGGTTGTGGACCAGTGGAGCCACTTGGCAGTGCTACAGGTAATTGATGTGGTTAATAGCCAAACAGAGACACATGCATTTTTTACCAAAAATGAATTTTAGCTTGCCTATTGGTAAACCCCTCTGGAGACCGTTTCATAGCTGTCAGACATAACACCTCCCTTCACGCATCCGTATTTGTTGCTTCAGCTCCCTTGAAAGACTTTTTTGCCGGAGCCATAGTAAAAGATAAAAAATGGGAAAATCTACCTGGTAAAAACAAAATTATTTTGAATTTTATTGACAAGGATATTTTGAAATTGTAAGTATCTCAGTTGGTAAACAATATTTTATTCCCTTCTAGAATCATTTCAAGAATTACGGCTTGACAAGTTAGAGGGGAAATGCCTTCTCTACAAAGTAGAAATGCTCATGGCAGCTCTAAGCAGTTCGGGTTCCTCTTGAAACGAAATCCAGCTTGGTCTTGCAAATATCCTCTGCAACAGTATATTTTTAAATAAAAGTTTCTCCTAATATATATTTTGTTCGCTAGAAGAATCTTCCCGCTGAACGAAGCTCTCAAAAACATTAGTTCAAAATAGGACTTAATTAATGTTTTTTCAACCTCTTGGGTTTTGAAGGAGACGCAGGAAAAGCAAACAAAAACTTGACCGATTTAAAAAAGGGCGCATATTATCAACATTTATTCACGATCATATTTCAAGCCAAACAAAGGTGACTTAGGAAGTCCTCCGACAAAAATATCTGAGCCAGTTGATCTGGCTTTAGAAATTGCCTCATCCTTCGTCAGCTCTTCTTCTGGAGACGGCATTAAGGAGTTTCCATTTTCGTCCAACATCCCAGTTTTGAAGTCCATTAGCATTTTACGACCATAAATAGCATTAAATAAGTCTCTTGAAGAAAGGGGCTCCTTGGGTTGTCGAGAAAAAAGATTATCTATTAATACCTAGAAAAAATTAAATCATGCCTTTACCTGATAAATTTCTTTAGTTTTATACGAAACATATGGCTTAAGTTTGAAATCCTTAAGGTCTGGCACAATAATTTCTGGAATTTTTTCTGGTACATGCTCCCAAAAACCCTCATGACGAACACCAGTGCCTCTACTTCCAAACTTGTATTTTGGAATGTCAGGATCGTTTCCAACAAGACTCTGCAAATTTTTGAACAGCTTGAAAATCTCTGATATGTCATGGTATATTTATTCCATTTTCACCTCAAAAGGTTTAAATAGGGCTTTCTTTGACTCTGGTAAAAAACGTTTGTTCCACAGTGCAATTGTCCCGAAGTCTACTTTTTTTCTCCATGGACTTCCCTCTGCTCCTTCACGCCTTCGTTGATTTTGTGATGAAAGAGAAAAGTATCGAAGTATCAACCAAGAACTACGTATTTTCAAAGGATTCCCATACGACACACACTGCATTCTGAAGTACTTTCGTAAATTATTTCTAAAAATTGACTTATTAGAATTCAGATTTTTCACGTTTGAGCTTCGAGCAAATGTTTAGGTTTACAATTTTGTTTACTTTTTTCATTCAAAGATTTCAACTACTTTTATTTTTTATAGAGGTCTGTGTTAAACAACAATTCTTGGTCGATTCTGTAATGTTTACATTTTTCTGTATCAGTCAAGCTTCTGCCTTCTTTCTTTTCTCTCAGATCTTTAGACAACATACTGTAGCAGAACTTCACAACCGCTGGAAGAGGAAAAAGGAGGATTGTGAAGGCTTAAAGTCATGGATTATCTTTCCAAAGTTGCTGTTCTAATTCATATTAATCTTCTTTTTCTCCTCAGTGTAAATAAACTATATTGAAAACAGATCTCCAAACAGCCTTTTATTTTGAAAAACTTCGTCTGTCAATCAAAGTCTCCAAAATGTTGGCCATGATTAATAGAATGCTTGAATGGTTTAAATCTCTTTTCTGGAAAGAGGAAATGGAATTGACACTTGTAAGAATATGCTTTCAAAAAGTTTTTTTATTGAATTGACTCTTGATAACGCTATGTTTAGGTTGGTTTACAACACGCCGGGAAGACAACCTTTGTTAATGTGATTGCTTCAGGACAGTTTAATGAAGACATGATACCCACTGTTGGGTTTAACATGAGAAAGATAACAAAGGGGAACGTTACAATCAAACTCTGGGATATTGGAGGTCAACCTAGATTTAGGTAAAGTAAAAAGGATTTAAGTGGGTTTTTTTGTTAAGAATTCCTTTTTTTTAAACTCAGGTCAATGTGGGAACGTTACTGTCGCTCAGTCAATGCTATTATATACATGGTGGATGCTGCAGATATGGAAAAAATTGAGGCTTCGAGGAATGAGTTGCACAATCTTTTGGAAAAACCTCAGTTAGTTGGAATTCCTGTCCTTGTTCTTGGTAACAAAAGAGACATTGCGAATGCCCTAGATGAAAATGGACTTATCGAGAAAATGAACCTTAGCGCAATTCAAGATCGTGAAATCTGCTGCTACTCAATTTCGTGCAAGGACAAAGTCAACATCGATATAACTTTACAATGGCTTATTTCACACTCAAAATCTGGAGGGGGGCAAAATTAAATATTGAATTTAAACCTCATACTATTCTGGTCTAAACTTTTTTTTCGGTCATTCGAGTTTTTCTACTGCTTTGTTGTTGAGTGTCCATTGAGTCTATTTAATGAAAAACGATGGAGTCAATAATATTGTGTATGCAAAAAAAAGCTTTTAGTTGTATTCTAGATAGAATGTGATCTCAACTTTTATGGCAAATTGGTGTCAGAAACATCCCCTAGTCAATTTTTAAACTCTTCACACTCAATGACGATGTGAACCGACTTTCAAATGTTTTGTTACTGAGAAAATTTGTGTAGATTAATTTTTTTTGTACAATCTTAAGTTCTGAACAACTAGTGATTTTATCGTTTGACTTTTAAGTTTTTTACTAGATGCAATAAACCATTCTGAAAGTGCTAGAAATGTATGCTTTACTGAGTTTGATATATCGATCAGAAAGAATTTCACAAAAATTGTCTGCTTGAATGGCAGATGTTTATCCAGCAAGAAGCACAACTTTAATATATTTTTAAGAGTATCTATAACACTCTCTTAGTCAATATAAAAACGCTTCTTGGTGTTGAAACCTGGGGCCTCTGAAACTCTACAATCTTTTCATAAAAGAGGACAGAATATGATGCAGTATAAAATACTAAAGGATCCTCGTGTAAGACAGATGATTTATTTTCCCAGGAGCAAACAAGGATAAAAGCCAAAAAGTAGAAAACGCAGAGAATCACAATCGTCTTATTATTTGGTACTTGCATCATTTGAGGAAAGAGTGTACTCATCTGGGGTGTTTCCTCTCAATTGTTGAAATCGCTAGTGGCGAAAGGGTTTGTTGGATCGTTAAGAAATTCTTCAATGTCGTCCTCCCCAAAAGGATTGTTTTCATCAAAATCATCATCATCTTCTTCTAAAGAGTTCTTTTGCGGAGATTTACTTCCCAAGACAGCTTTGAAATTTTTGTAATTATCTTCGAGCTCTCTTCTTTCTTGCATTTTCTGATATTCTTCCTATCATTAAATAAAATAATTTTAATTTTCTCTCTATTGTATTATAGTAAATTTCACATTTACTTTTTATCAATTTTATTTTTACCTTTTTCCAAGTTAAAAATTAATCTCAGTATTTTCTTTAAAATACTCAATATTATTTATTTCAAAAGAATTTCAATATTTCTGTAAATGCTTCCCCTTCATCACCTCTCTTTGATTGCCCTTTTCTATCAAGAATGTTGGCCACCTGCCAAACAGGTAGCCCCTTCTTGAAAATATCAATATTTACCGTTACCTTCCCATAAAGGGTTGCTAGGTTAACTATCAACGATGTTTCCCTCCAATAAATCCCGATCCGGGTCTTTGACCTGATCCCTCTATTCAAATATTCTGATCCGATTGTCAAAAATATCCTGATCCGTCTCTAGGGTATTAAACCAGCACTTCTCTCAAATATGCAGTTAGTATCTAATGGGTCTTAGTTCTCGAAGCTTCATCCTGTCAACAGGATTTACCATGGTATGTTTGATGTAGTTGACCAAATGGTACCTGAATATCTCTTAGGTTCTGCTCAAGCAGTTTTGCATCTTCTATTTCTCCTGCAGATCTTGCTTGACTAATAAATTGGCGTAAGTTATGCATTTGTTGCACAAGAGGATCAAGATCAGGCCCTCCAGCCTCAGAAGCTGTTGTGACAAAACCACTTCCAAAAGTCACCGGCCGCGAACGAGTAGCAGAGGGTTGTGCTCCAAACAATGACTTTTTAGGAACCAATGCTGAAAAATAAGTTTATGACGGTAACATCTTTTGATTTTAAAATAATAAAGTCAAAGAAGCTAAGCACTACCATGTCTTAAAGTCAAACTTACCTTTGTGATTTGAGTAATTGTCAAGTTAAAAAAATAGCTGCAGACAAAGATTGTATTTTTAATCACATGACTTACCAGCTTTTTGCATAAGGCCATCATAAGCACTAGAAAGCTGATTCTTTACGTTCTCAATATTGTTTGAGCTCGTGGACGGGGACAAAAACTTTTTTACTGGGTGGTCCCCGGCATTAATACCTGATCCAGCTTGCAAGGAAGACTAGGTACACAAAAAAATTAATTTATTTACAAAATTATAGATATTTGATTTCAATTTTCAGCCTTCAACATTTAAAATTATGGCTGTTGATAAAAATTACCTGGTTTAAAGAGAGCTGCTGTTGCTCAAACTTTGATTTTGCTTCTTTGGCTTTTATTTTCTCCTCAGTTATCTTTTTTTCTGCATCTCTTTTCCGCTTTTCTTGAAGTTTTGTCAATTGATCCTCGTTTGGAACCGAGGGTAAACCAACAAGAGTTTCCTTTATGAAATTGACAGCTGATTGCCGAATCCTAAAATTTAAAGTAAAACCAGATATTTAAGAAAGAAAATTATTTCTTTAAATTAAAAATTTTACCTTTTGACTAATATTTCATGCGTTCCTTTGTTGTCCAGGTCGTCTTCCAATTCAAGAGTTGAAATTTTCTTTGATGCTGCATCTACTATTTCAGCCATTTTTAGCAATTTGAGGCGTAAGACTTTTGCTTCAGACAATTGCTCTTGAGAATATTCTCCAGAATTTAAACCAGCTGCCATTGCACAATACCTAAAAATTATGGCCAGCGAAGTGAATATACAGGTAAAACTTGAATATGAAAATAAGAATTAGATTAAAAAATTCATTACTTTTGATTCATCAAAGCTCCCTCAGACATGAATTTTTGTAGTTGATTGTAGAAAACAACGAGGTTAGATGGTGGCTGTGTCGCTATCCTTACACTTGAATCCCTCCTGTCTAAAACTTCTCGACAAAAGCAGCAGCTCCTAAAATGAGACTGAGCCTCCGAAAATCCTGTGAGATCAGCAATGTTAGATACAATAGCATCGTAACTTTTTTTCGGAGTAGAAAATCTATTAAAAACAAATTTGTTTCAATGACTGTTAAAACACTTGGCAAATATAAGTAGTTTGTAATGCCTGCTCTTGATTTGCGTCTGATCTGAAGATTGGTCATCCTGCCAATAATAATAGGATAGTTAATTACATTTTTCAGTTGGTTAAAAGGTTAAAGAAAGTTGCTTTTATCAATGATGTCAAGAAATTTTTTGGAGATGCTAACAAGTCCAAGTTATAATTTTTAATTATCAATGTTTTTACCTTGACAGGACTGTACTTAGCAATAGTTGCCGGGTGTATGACTCGATTTGCAAGCTCAAAGCTTACGGCAGTTGAGCAATCATTGCACATTATAGCTCCACAGAGCCTACAATGATGCTTACGTCTGACGAAAAATTTTTAAAAAATTTTCTTTTCAAAGGTGATTTGTCTTTCGTTTGGGTTTTACCTTGTAATGTTGAATGACTTTGCACAATTTGGACACAACTTGACATCTTCCTCAGGCAACCACGAAACAATGGACTGCTCGTGATTCCTTCTTTTCACTGGATCTGCAGGTAAAGATTTCAGAAGGCGTTCCAATCTCAATATCAGCTTGTTTGTATCCATTGCCTTCATATCTGCACGTTTCGAACGCTCAGATCGGAACAAATCGTTGTGACTGACAACTAATAGAATTTTCAACTAACTTTAATATTTACTAAATTTAGCTATTAGATTATAAAACCTGGGAGAACATTGTATGATATTTCAGTTTCTGAAACAGAATGGTGGATGCCAGATACTGGATTGTAATCAGTAAACATTGGTTTGTAAAGTAGTTCGTTGGACGATTCCCCATATAAAATCTAATTTCGAAACTATTTAAATTTTTTGGAAAATATCAAGGTGAAAGCATTTTTTACCTGGAGCGTTTCATCCTCATTCGATACAAGAATCTTCTTTTTAGCTTTTCCAAACAATTCTTTCAAATTTTGAACAAAGACTAAAAAACGAAAACTTGTAAAAATGTTTAGGACTCTTATGGAAATTTTTAATTACCCGGATCTGTGTCTTTCGAATGTTGTTCAGCAAAGTGCAAATGAAGCTGATTGAAGTCGCCAAGATCTGTCAGGCATATTGGACACAAAAAGCCTTCCTTGACGTCAACCATTCTGAATGACGTCTATAGTTCGACTTTACAAAGATATGATGTTTCTAAGGGCCTATTGTAAGGACAACAAGTTAATAACCTTTTTGATAAATTCAGAAATATGAGTGCTTACTGCCATTTGGAGAGAAATCACTAAATTCTTCCAAGTGTTCAAGAGCAGAAATTCGAGCTGCAAATAGATCATATTTTGACCAAAGTTCATTCCAATTTTACTGCCATTATTCCTTAATTATGATTTCCTTAATAACCAATTACCAATAACTAATTTGCTCTGAAAATTACTTCATGACTTCATCAAAATTAACTTACATTTTGGAGTCGAAAAAAGATCACAATAAATTTTTTGAAGCTTGACAGTTGGCACAAACACATTCATCTATATTTCATCACAGAATTTGAGTAAATTTACAAAAAGATAAAGCCTTACTAATTAATTTATGAAAGTGACGGTCAATTTATCAATTCTGTCTATAAATGTCAATAGAATAATAAAAGTTACCAAGGTAACGTTTGGTACATATTTCAAAATTCCAAGGAGAAAAACAAACTCCCAAAAACTGTGCCACAGATATCTAAGAAAAGGCTTAGTTTTGGTTGATCGGGCTCATTCTCGAACGTTCATTTCTTTATATTATGTACAAAGTAGCCCTCGTTCTCTACGTTCGGGTTCGGTTCGATCACCGCAGCTGGCCGGTGGAGCTACAGAGTACAGCAGCTGTACTGCAGTACAAGCAAACGTGAGTCGCGTTTTTTAAGTTTTATAACTTTGACTAAAGGGCGCAGAGTGAGCGTATAGTAGCTTTAAGTCGAGATTGGATCGTCAAACAAAAGCCTGCCGCTATTTGAGACGAATATTTAGTACAAAGACTTTTAGTAGACGCTTTTATCTCCGGAAAACGAGCTAAGAATGGCGTCTGGAGGTGTTTTGTGCGAAGTTCCACAATTGGCGAAAATGGGACCTAAGATTGAACCAATTGACTTCCTGGAATCACTCGGTAAACACGAATTATTTTTTAGAGTTGTTAAATCTTGCTTAGTCATTGTGCTTTGTTTAGTTACAATATTTTTCTCCGATTGTTTTTTAACTGACTTTTCTTCAAATTGTAAATTTTGGTCAGCTTTCAACAAAAGAATGGAGGGAATTCCAATCTGCTGTCCAAACTCAAGCCTCGAATGAAGTCCACTTCCAAAACTGTGCTAATAAGGACTTTATACCACTGCATTATTTACCTCCACCCATTTGTCGGTTTTTTTACGAGACATTTTCCCTGGCAATAATAATAGTGTTGACCACTTAGTAGAGAAAGGTGGCCTCAGTCATAAAGCATTCGGCCTTTCCCCTTATTCCTAAATCAAATGTACTAAAATTTTATTGTAGTGATGGGCCAGGCCAAAATTTTATGATGCAGATTGGGTTGATTAATTTTTTGGCTACCCAGGTAGGGCTGGATCTATAAAATTTCCCTCAAAAATCCCAAAATTTTCAAATTTATGCCATCGGGTCAAAAAAATCACATTGGGTTGAGTTAAAAAATACTGGGAACAGGGCTGGGTCAGGCCATTATTTACTGAGTGTTAGAGGTATGCTCGGGTTGGCCCAACTCTGATATAAGTCACACCAACACTGCAGACTGCATCTACCTCGATTTGGGGAAACCCTAGAATACAGGATGTTTTCAAACAAATCAAATTATTGACTTAGTTAAGCTAGGAGTCGAAATACTGAGATTTTTTTGTTTCCATTGGAGGTAAAACTTTTATTTGTCAGAGCTAATAGTGACTTGTGAGTTGATATTTTAGGTTCTAATCAATCGTTACCGAGCGAAGAAGATTTGAGAGATCAGGTAATTTGTAATATTTTATTATCTGCAAGCTAATCGTTGACCACAATTGTCTTTCTACACTGTTATTAGGAAGTAAGCATTCTACAACTTGGTGAAAAGTACAGAGAAGAAGGGAAAACTAAGGAGATGACAGACCTGATTGCAAAGGTGCGTGCGTTCCTCAAGTTCATGTCAAAGGCGAAGGCGGCGAAGTTAGTAAGGGGACTCGTTGATATGTTTCTTGACATGAGGAAAGAAGGAGACGCTGGCGAAAAGGAAGTGCAATTATGTAAGGTTAGTGGAAAAGCATCAAGCAAAATTCACAAAGTCACTCTAGACTTTAATTTTTCCATCGTGATACTCCTGTACCTTAAGACTTATAAAAACTTTGAATTGCAGGAGTGTATTGATTGGGCCACAGATGAGCGGCGCACATTTCTGAGACAGTCTCTTGAAGCTCGCCTAATTGGACTTTTTTATGACACTGGAAGATTTACTGATGCGTTGTCACTTGGTTCCACGTTATTAAAAGAATTAAAAAAGCTCGACGATAAAAACTTGTTGGTTGAGGTAAAAGGAAATAGAGGGAAGCGAATGAACCTGCGAAGTGGATTACCAATTCTTTTGAAATAGGTTCAATTGCTGGAAAGCAAAACATATCACAGTCTTGGAAATCTACCCAAAGCGAGAGCAGCTTTAACATCCGCCAGAACAACGGCAAATGCTATTTACGTGCCCCCTAAAGTTCAAGCCCAATTAGATATGCAGGTAGCACAATCTTCTCAAAATTTCTAAGTTTATGTTTAAAAATGACGACAAAGTAGATTGGTTTAAATAATCAACAAATCTCACATTTTTAATTAATCAATTGAGAACTCAACTTTGAAATAAGGACAAAAATGTATTCCTATTTCTAGTCTGGTATCTTACATGCGTCAGATGAGAGAGATTTCAAAACAGCCTTTTCCTATTTCTACGAGGCCTTTGAGCAGTATGATTCGTGTGACGACAAAACTGCTGTTATTGCCCTGAAATATATGTTGTTGTCAAAAGTGATGCTAAATTCGTAAGTATCTAACGTAATCAACTTCATTTCTCTCCGAAGGAAATGTAAGAAAGTTTCTTCTTTTAAGACCTGATGAAGTTCAATCTATCGTCAGTGGAAAGTTAGCACTTAAGTATGTGGGCCCTGAAATTGACGCCATGAAAGGTATCGCAAAAGCCAGCAAAAACCGATCCCTTGCCGATTTCCAAGCAGTAAGTGTCTTGGTGCTACCAACTTTTATCTTTTTTTTATATGACTCGATTAATTTTTAATATATCCTAAAATTTATTATTTTTTATTTAGGTTCTATTGCAGTACCCATTAGAGTTAGAGCAAGATAGGATTGTTTCAAAACATCTTGGAAGTCTTTACCAAACCATGCTCGAGCAAAACTTGTGCAGAATTATCGAACCTTATTCTAAGATTCAGGCAAGTCTCACAAAAAGTTTCTTATATTTTTGAATTTAATGATGTAACTTTTTAAATCACAGAGCACTTTCTTTATGATTGTGCCATGACATTGTGCTAGATAGTATCTGAAAAAGAACGTATCAGAAGTATTTTGTAAACTCATTTTTAAAAACTTTTTTCTAATGGTATAAATTGTCCATAGGTAAGACGAATTTCTGAAAAAATTAAGCTACCGGAGCAGGAAGTGGAGAAAAAGTTATCCCAAATGATTCTAGACAACAAATTTCAGGGGATTCTTGACCAGGTAAATCGAGCTGCTTTTCTTGGGAAGTGTTTTTTCACTTATGATGCAAATTTAAGTAGCTGTGAGAAGGACCAATAAACAGGATCTTTGATGACCCTTTGCTAGATAGTATCTGAAGAAGCAATTTAAAAAGAATATGACAGTTTAGACGAGTTACAAATCTATTATTGTTTGTTAAAATTTTCAGGAATCTCGTGTCTTGATTATATTTTCACAATCTGAGCGCGATGCTACTTTCGATACAGCTATTCAAACAATCGAAGCGATGTAAGTTCAACACGGTATTACTGCTAGTTTTTAATATCACATTTTGTCAAATTTGTTTCAGGTCTCGTGTGGTGGATCGTCTTTACCATACAGCACAGAAGCTTACTTAGAAACCAGCTCCGAATAAATATGGATACCAAATTATTTATTTTTGACATGGTGAATGTTGTTTAAAGTCGTTTCTTACAGTTTTCCTTTTAAAGTTTTTGCTAATTGTCAATGAAAGGAGGCGACTACTGATCCAAATAAAGTCCAATGTAAATTACCCTTAGTTTTTTTTTCTAAAATTTGACACCTCTAGGACTTAATTGCCGTCCGCAAGTATTAATGTACATGACAAATTGTCAGTTATATTTTCAAGATCAGACAAAAAAAAGCTTAGTTAAATATTTATTAGCACCATTGAATTATCAACCATAATCTTAGATTTTGTACAGGAAAATTAGCAAAACGTTTTCCTGGTTTTTGCACCAGATAATGTCAGAGAATGAGTCTTGTCAAGGTATAAGAGATTAAGCATTAAGATCCAACAATAAAGAAGAAATTCCATGCGTAAAACTGTATAGACTAGGCAATTCTAGTCACCAAAGGTTAACTTGAATAATTATCTCATTCTTACAAGCGACTTAATTGATGTGCTTGTACTTAGTAAAGAGATTGTAGAGTACTCTTAGGGTGGACTTCAAGTCTAGGTTAACAATGTCTTCAGGTCGAGCTTTTGGTCTAGCCAGTCCAGCGTCTTGCATCAATTCGAAGGCAAGAGTCACGTTGGCAACTTTTTCAGTAAACGACTAAAAAGGAGAAAGTTGTTTGAAAAGTTCAATATTTCCGAAAATAGTTGCACATACTTGTGGGGTTAAGTGAAAGTCAAAGAGTGGAACAAAGTAGTTCTCCAAGAGTCCAGTTAGCAAGCACAAGAATACTCCGTCAGCAAACTGTGTGTCAAGATCTGTGACCTCCAAGTTAAGTTTGTTCAAATGTTTATTAACAAAGGTAACAAGGGATTTTTTCACAACCTGTAAACAAAAATAAAATTTTACAGAGTTTACTTAAAGAGAAGTCTCAAAAAATTATTTACTTGTAACTTGTCAGGAGCATGGTCAAATAGAGTGTCGAATGCATCTCGTTCGCATTTCATTCCGAGGTCATCATAAGCCGAGGTCAATTCATCCTTTAAATACAAACACGGTTGTGTTAAAGTCGATAAAATCATTGAAGTCTAATTAATGAGGGTGGTTACCTGAACAAGTCTGTGAACAAGAATGCCGTCTTTTTTCTGAACGATTACAACGTCAACCCTTACATTTTCAGGCAAACGAATAGGTGCACGAAAATGTCTTGCAAGGCTCACCTAGATTTTAATATACGGCCATTAAAATTTCAATAACGTAAGTAGTATCGTCATAATTGAGTATATTACCAGCAAGTGCAATATTGGGACAATATTTTTTGAGTGAACAGACTCGACTGACCACTTTTGCTGGCCTCTCTGAAGACCTAGCGCCTAAAATATTTGTGGTAGGCATTAATTTAGAATTTGAAACAGATTTCAATACTAGGTACTCAAAAATCCCTTACTTGGTTGGCTAATCCAAGAACGATTCTCAACTTGTTACGTTGACCCTCCTCGGATTGAGTTACTTCAGGAACCTAAATAGATTGAGCCTGTAAAACTTCTACCATTTTCACATTGAAAGGTCGAAAAAAGACAGAAACCTGAATTTGTTCCCCGGTCAACTTTTCAAGGAGTTTTTGAAGAACCTTTGAAAGGACAATCAAACATAAGATTAGAAAAACCAAAACACTGCTTCATTACCTGTCCATCATAAAGATCTTCTTCTATATCTTGGACAATAATACGTTCAGTGTGGAGTTCGTCATTTATCCAATCCAAAAGAACCCTTTACAGTCATCATTTAAGTATTAACACCACCACGAGGAAATTTGTGTAAAAAAAGTTTCCAAGTACCTGATCAGCTCCTGAAGCTTAGGATTCTCAAATGACTTCGGTTCTATCATGGACCTTTCTTCGTTCTCATCTAGTTGATATTCCTAAAACAAATTTGAATTTGAAATATTCTCATTTTAATTAGTACAATTCACAACAGCTGCATCTTACAATCAAAACAAACATGATTACAATACCTCTGGTGGTACTTCTGATGATTTTGGCATTCCAGGCGAGTCAATCGCATATTTTCCCTCCGTCTCAACGACTTTGACCTCTTGTGCCCGTTTCTTGTTCTTACCAAGGGTTCCAAACTTGTTCCAAAATGTTTCATCTTGATTTGGATCCTGAAAGCAAACAGATATGATATGATTATATTTCACCACAACAATTATAATTGAATCAATGCTGCCTACTTTAGGAGATTGTGTTTGACTTTGTGGGCTCTTTCCTCTTCTGCTAGGGCTTGGAGATGGCAGTGTTCCTCGAGATCTTGGGAGAGACATTTTATTTGAAGCTGTCACACCTGGTGTCAATTTACAACAATTTATGAAAGTTTTTAATAAACTTCCGCTTTTTTCTGGTCGCAAAAAGTTATTTACACCTTCAAATTACTGTATTGGAATAAATCAGACAATCAACCAATGTTGAAACTGATAAGAAATGGCCTCGAATTACTTAAACAGAAGAGTCAAGGTTATTATAGAACAGATAGACGTCAGCTGACGTAGGTTTGGGCTTTGCCTTGCCTTTTGGGTTTTGTTATTTTTTTACGTATTTTGCACTATATTGCATCGTAAACGTCGAAGGCGTGCGTTTAAATCGCACGCGCTCACCTATATATTTACGCCACACAAAGTTTCGCATGATTTCATTGTCTTTTGCCAATAGCGTGAGCGACCCAACCTGAAGTCTTTGAAACAAATGTTCTTTTCATTTCTTAAAATTTAATCAAAAAAGATTTTGAAATAATTTATTTTCTCAAAAGAAAATAAATAACGCTCCATTCATTTTGACTTGAGAATAAATTTTTCATAGATATCATTAACATAAATTGTGGTAGTTTTGAAAGTTTCAACCGCAGCATTTTTTACATCAGTCAGGTCGATCTTGCCGCTGTAAAAAATATATCCAATTAGATTTGTGCAGAAATAAAAAAACACCCAGCTCCTCTGTTTACTTACTCATAAATGTCTTTGGCGCACTGATAAATCACAAAGAATCCTTTTGTAATTAGATGACCAGCCTCCACACAGATCTTAGTGAATGCAGTGCAAAAAGATTCGTAGTAAATTGGACCTTCCTTCTGGACCTTTTGAGCGCAAAAACTGAGAGTCTCAAGTGCGTTCGAGTAGAAAATAAAAGCTTTCTCTTTGATCCCAGGAAGGTAATCGTTGGCCTAAAAAATTGAATTCGTGATTCTACCAAGAAAGCAAATCACCTCTAAAGGTCACATACCTTGTCGATAACTTGAAAAGATACTGCTTGCACATTTGTTGAGACGAATAAAAAAGCCTTTTCAGCCTTGGCCATTGCAGGTGCAGATGCTTTTTTAAGTGTGTCAACATATAAGGGCAAGCTTTCATTGGTCCAGTCTCTGACATCCTCATATATGATGTTAACTACATGATAATACTTCACTGCTTCTTCAAATAATCCAACGTCCTGTAAAAATTTTCCCGTATTCGAAGCTGAAAGAATAAAATTTATCATTAGTTTTAAATGGGAAAAGTTAAGAACGGCAATTCAAAAGGATATACCTTGGAAGCTTCCTTTTTGGGCTACATCACGGTGTACAACGTACGCAGTGGAAAGTAACAATAAGAAGGTCACAGTTTTCCATGGAAACCGACCAGATGATTTCCTTGATTCTGACATTTTCTTCAGCAAAGACTAAAAATAGACCAATCACCTAATAAGTTTCTCCGAGAATAAGACTTTTCAAGCTAGTAAACATCAACCTTTGTTGCATTGGTTGCCATGATCGCTCCTTCCTTGGAAGATGGACAGCATGAATTGTACTCATGAAAAGCCAAAATTAAGTCTTCTAACTCGCTATCTCTCCCAACTTGTTTAGAAATATCTTTAAGCCACCTATTGTCTAAATAAACGGCAAAGCATAAGGAAAACAAGAAGTATCATTGAAAGTTCGTTAACGAATTATTCAACATTTACGATATATGAGAAAAGACTCACCCAAGTGTTTTAACAAAAGAGCAGAGGCGACAAAATGGGCTCGGTACATTTGCTGCCAATGGACTATTGCTGCACTTGAACAATCGCCAACCAAACATTCCAACAAACATTCAAGGATCTCAGTCTAACGATAAAAAATAATTTATATTCTTAAAGGCTTTTTCTTTAGTCCAACTTGGTCCCCAGTTAAACACAAGGGGAATTAACAATTACCCGAGTTTGACTCTTGTCAGAAGAAGTACATGACGAGTCCAAACGCCTTAAAAATTCAGGCAGCAACTCATGATCGATTGAGCATTCTCCAATAGACAAATTCTAAAGGTTCATTGGTTTTTAAAGTTGATGATTTCGCACACTTCAATATATTTCTTTTCGACATCTGACTAAACTTTTTACCTTTAAATTTCTGTACTGAGATACCAGGGTTGTTTGAAGATCTCTGTTTAAAGAGGACATATTGCTCATAAAGATTGCATCAAAAACAGTAAAAAACTGAGTTGGGTATAAAACTCTGCTTCCATCTGAAATAATGTTTTCAATTTTATTTGATTTATAACCATTTTAAAGTTAACATATTTCAATTATTTTATTAATGAAGGTTAGAATAGTGAACATATTTCCTCGAGATATTTACCTGATGACCTTAAAACTGATTTTGCTGAAGTGACTTTGTGTTTTTCAAATAACTCTTTAAGATATTCAACTATAAAGCGTGAAAAGTTACGAAGAGAAAGAAGCGGAAGCAAATGGTCAATAAAAACTAAAACAAAGGTATTTGTTAAATCAGATAGTAAAATAAAAACTTTTGTACTTTAAAACCTTTGAGTCCAATCGCCAAGTCTTTTGAGCCACCTAATCCAACAGACCAAAGAAGAGCTGTTCCTATGTTTGGTCGATTCTGGTACGAATTTCTAATTTCTGCAAATCTACCACTTGCTCCTTGAAGTAAGCAAAGTGATGGGTGAAGATCAGCAAGAAGTTGCAGAAGTATCAAATATCCATAGACACAGAGATCTAAGAAATATCAATCTTTACTTTCCATAAAAAAATAACTTTATAAGTATTTCACTTTTTGCCATATCGTGGCACATGTTTGCAATGAAAGCATCAAAAGCTGCAACTCTGGTACTCTCTCCAATCTCCTCAATCAGTCGAACCAACAAGATTTTGATGTCCTGAGAAAAAGAAAACTTGACTTTGAAACTGACAGAATAATCAAACGCACTTTGAGAGAAAATAGATTGCAATTTTTGCCATGCTTTCACAGATTACCAGATTTAAAAATTATATTGAAAAATGGCACCTTATTGATAATTGAAAGATGTTTTTGACTAAAGCAATCAAAGTCAGCTTGTTGCAGTTCACAATTGGTCGTTGTTAGGACCAAATTGAAGTATGCTGCTGCATCTCTAATCCACAACAGCGGATCGGCTGGGAATTTAGTTTTTGTATTGGTCAATAGATGCTTTAGATGGGTGACTGATATCTTAAAAAGAATTCAAAGAAAGTTTTATAAAGTTTTGATTACATTTAATTCGTTAAAGCCACCTTTTTTGATGCCTCGTCGATATTTCTCGGTTTCGACTCTACACTTGTGGTATCCTTCTTTTCAACTTTTTTAGGAATAGGAGCTTTTTTGGCCTTTGCAGGTGAACCTGCTCCTGACCCAGATCCTGAACCGGTTCCATTAGACTGTGAGCGAGACTTGTCTGATGAAGAATAAACATTTGCCACATCATTGTAAGGAACTAAAATAACAGACCACCGTTTGAAAAAAGACAAGCGAAAGGTAGAAAAATAAAACTCACGAAAGTCTTGCAATTTGGGAGCCTTTTCTTGAAATCTTTTTTTGGATGCTGCCTCTTTTTTGGCATCCACTTTGACAATGCCAACTTTCTTAATAGCTTTACCGTCGTTTCCAACCGTTTCCCAACTAGAGGAGTTCATTTTCCTAAAAATTCTTTGTAAATTTTCCAACTTCAATCCCAGGCCCAACTGTCAGGCGTTTTCGGCTTTTAAACTATAGATGATAGAGTTGAGTATATATAAAAGAACCGTTCCACACAACCTTCAAATGTATAAAAAGAGACCTGTAAACAAACTTTTAAAGGAAGTTCCATTTATAAATGTAACGAATTAGAGATTTTGTTTAAAAACACTCTAGCTTAAAGGTCTGCTTTTGGTTTGGAACATATTCACGTACGTGACGTGAACTTGTCTTTTTGAGACGTGGAGCATCAATGGAGAAATCTGTGCGTGAAAGAGTTGTTTTGAATTTTGATTTTTTGTGACCTCATAGATTTCTATGTAGTGTAAATTTTAGGGTCTCGAAAGGGTACACCTTTTCTCCCTTTTTTCAACACTTAAGGCCAAAAAATAGGTTAGCTAATCAGCCTAGGTTTCCGAGCTAAACACAAGGTTAAAATTGACAGTTTAACTTGGGTTGGCTTGGACCACCTTGGGTCTAGGGCCCCTACATGTACCCATTGGACTTAGGTGAGTTCCTCTAAACCCTTACGGGTATTGCACAGAAAAACCATATAAACCAGTGTAGGTTTGTTTTTCTAGATTGCATTTCCCTTTTGATGCTTACTAGGCAGAATTAAGTTCTATATAAACAAAGCTTAACACGCTGAAGCTCAACCATCTCCCTCCCTTGCTTATTTTCCTGGGATTGGCTCTAATAGGAAAATGTATGGAACTCGTAACCTTAGGATTTCTGCAGATACAGCGCCCCATTCCTGGATTTAAACTTTTTTCACTAATGGCAAAATACATTTTTATTAACAATTAAAAAGCTAGCTTTTCGAAATAAACAAAACAAGTTAATATTTTTTTGAAGTTCAAATTTTTATCTCTTCAAAAATTGGAAAATCTAACCTTGGTTTTCAAACAAAGGTTAATTTTTTTATTAATCAATTGATCAATTGTCTGTTTGACACTTAATGACTTAATACACCATTTTACTTTATAATTAATTGTGAGATTACCTCATGCAAAATTTCTTGCAAGAATGCAGAAAAAAATTTATAGGTATTTTTGTTCGATTTTTGCTGGTGGGCGATACAAAAAAGAAAAAACAAAATCTTTAAGATATTTTCTGTTCATCTGGCAACCTTGCTTCTCGTTTTCTTTGCCAGGGATTTAATTAGGTGCCTTTCTGCGCAACATTATTGATGGTACACGCAGGCTATTGAGTGAGCGCATGTACCACACAATCAAGTGCGTGCAGCAAGCTTTGTGTACAAATATTTCCTATCTCTACATTATTATTGTGTTTTGCATTGCGTACTCAGAAGTTGTTTCTCCCTTTTTTCTCGCTCCTACTTTTTTTTATCTAGTTCAGGAAGTTCAACTTTTGGTCGTGTAGAGTTGAGAAGTTCGTGCAAGCCTTTAGCCTACTACACGGACGGCTGATTCAGGCCAGAAAGTCAAACACAGCTCTTCATTAAACAATCTCGTCTTTGACGTTGATAGTCACGAACGTTTTGAAAAAAGCAGCTTTCTCTCTACAACACGTTACTCACGTCACAAAAGATTTTCTTGTCACGGCCTTGGCATTGACGAACATTTTTAAAATCTAAAAAGACAAGAATCATACAAGCAGTCAAAATTAAAAATGTCTACCCCTGCAAGAAGAAGGTTGATGAGGGATTTCAAACGCCTTCAGGTAAGTAAAAGTCACAATTCGAACATTTGACATTATTTTTTGACCTTCTAGAGATGAGTAAATTGAATTTCTTCGAAACGTTCAAATTAAATGCTCTTTGAATTTCTAGTTCCTTATGACTAATTGTAGCCAATTATGAATGTTTATACAGGACACTAACAATTGGTTTGTTTGCTTAATTAGGAGGATCCACCAGCGGGTGTCAGCGGAGCTCCATGTGATAACAACATTATGCAGTGGAATGCAGTCATATTTGGACCTGCAGAAACACCTTTCGAAGATGGGACTTTCAAGCTTACAATAAGTAATTATACGAAATTATTGCTTTTTTGACAAAATGTTATATATTAAGCTTTTTTACACTCAAGAAAAACATGTATGCAGCATGAGTGTAACTTTTTATAGAATTTGAAAAAATGGGAAAAACCTAACTATGACAAAGAAGACTGCATATTGCGTCATCAAATGGGTCACATGAGATTGACCTGCTTCTTTTTTCGATTTTAGCATTCACCGAAGAGTATCCTAATAAACCTCCAAGCGTCAAATTTGTCAGCAAAATGTTTCATCCAAATGTTTATGCCGATGGAGGTAATTTTTGCTTTAAGTAAAGATGGTATTTTTGCCAAAAGGAGCTCAAAGTTTTATGGTTATAGTAAAAATATCAAAAAGCTGATTTATTTTAGTTACCTTTGATAGGGTAACTGAGCTTTATCTTGCACCATTTTTTTACCTTTAAGAACACAGAAAAGGAGCGAGATTTAACAAAACTTGTAGAAAATCAATATTTTTCACTAAAAAAACAGAAAGATTAGGAATGTAAAGAGAGTCAATTTGTCTCACTTTATTCAGGTATTTGTTTGGATATTTTACAAAATCGTTGGAGTCCAACATATGATGTCTCAGCAATTCTTACTTCAATTCAGTCACTTTTGGATGAGCCCAATCCGAATAGTCCTGCTAATTCTGTTGCAGCACAACTTTATCAGGAAAACAGGTAAAAAATCATAAGAAAAATCATAAATCTGGAAAGATTTTGTCCAAAGTCTTTCGCGTGTAACTATTCTAAAATCTTCCTTCTCATTTTTGAAAAGATCAAACATGTTAAAAAATTTTTTTGATTAGACGCGAATACGAGAAACGTGTGGCTGCAATAGTTGAGCAATCTTGGATGATGAGTTTTCCTGACGAGGCTGATAGTTCTAGTGGCAAGTCAAAGCAAAACAATAATGCATCGGGTGGTGCTACGACTTCAGCAGCAGGAAGGTCAGACAATCTAGATAATGATGCCAGCAATCCAGACAACCACAATAGTGCCTCTGCAGACTAGTAATTAAACAAATGGTCATAAGAACAAGAAACCAATCAAAGTCTCTTTCCATTACCAAATCATACTGAAATACATTAAATGATATTAGATGATTGTGGAAGAAGAAACCTAGCAGACATTCTTGCTTTGTAAAATGTCAAAAGTAAAATTCCAGAGACTTGTCAATTAGGTTCATTTTGAAACTTTCTCAAAAATTTCCATGAACTTTTAGAGTTGTCAATTCAACTAAACAATTAATATACATCAATGAATGATTACAAACTTTTCACCCTGTGTTTTTCCTCAAAAGTGTTACTAACACTTGTACTTATTCCCTTGACACTACTGTTTGCCTTTTCAAGTTATTCATACGAAACCCTATAATTCCTACATCTCCTCATGCGTTTTTTGTCAGCAAAAGGAGTTTTCAAAATTTAGATCTTAATTTCTAAGAACCCCAAAACGTCACCTTCCTGATCCGTTTATGTTTTAAATGGAGCGTTGCTGATTTCTCTTGCTTCTTCATCATGAATAAAATCCATCAATGTTAAAATCAAATGTCAAAATAATAAAATGTTTGAAAAACAATGTCTAAATCAATTTAGGAGGGCTTTAGATCGAGTCAGCTTTTTTTTTAAATGTGCATTCTCGAAATATTTTGAATTACTAGATAAAATGAAAAAGTTTATTGTAACATCAATAATATTTTCGACAATGTCTGATAAAAGTTGACTTAGCAACAAATCCCAACGTGATAAATTGCTTGAACTGCAGGTGATCAAACAGGTAAGTCATCAAATGACAATTTAAGTACTGGATTATATAAAACTGGATGACTTTTTGCTTTGATTCAGGTGCTCCTTGAAATTGATAAAAGATAAGAAACAAGAAGAGAAAATGACCAGTCTGAGCTGATAATCATTAAAAGACTTCATCTCTCTTTTTGACTTAAAAATGTTGTGCGAAATAAGTACTTTAACTGGGGGCTCCTTCTTCGCAATATGGATGTCACTGAACGTGATCACCTTTACTTTTATAATGCTAAGTTCTGGACCTGTCTTTTATTTCTACTACTGGCCAAATAAAGTGAATTATCAAAAATGGAGGAACAAAGTAAGTGGATTTTTCTCCTCATATATTTTCTGTTCCTTCACTTATGACACTAAGTTTGGTTTTCATTCCCAGACCAATCCCACATTTCCATCCGTTGAAAAAGTTCGTAATGAAATACTTCAGATGTTAAAAGGGATGATGTGTGCCACATTATGCCCGGCAGCATCTTTATTCCTGGCACAGGTGACTTTCACACAACAAAACCCTTTGAAATTGATGAGAAAATCATGAGCTCCATTTGCAGGAAAACAATCCAACTGGAAAGATCCTTAGCCAAGCTTTTTGTGGCTGGGGTGGTTACAGTCTCTGGACACACGTCCTGACCTTTGTAATCATATGGATTTTCTCAGATTTCTACGAGTTTGCTTATCACAGATTAGGTTTGTTTGTCTATCATTAAAAATAAAGAAAAATATTTAAAAGATTTTGAATTTACAGGCCACGTGGATTTTCGATTTTGGAAGCAGCACAAACACCACCACGTGTTTTACAATCCTTCGCCATTTTCTGTTATTGCAGATGAGTGGGTGGATCAATTTTTTTAGGTCTGCCCCTTTCTTTTTATTCCTATTTTGATGCCTGTCAACATGGATATTTTGTTCATACAATATGGATTATTCTTTTACGTCTACGGGGTATACCTTCACTGGGGTTACGAGTTTCCCTGGTTGTCTGCACACAATCCGATCATTAACACTTCATACCAAGTAAAAAAAAAGATTTTTTTTCGATGACCAAACTTTTTATATTTTGGAGCTCTTAATTTCTTTAGCACCATTGCCACCATGCAAAATCTTCCATGAATTCTCCTTACCACTGTGGATTTTTCCTCAAAATCTGGGACCAGATTTTCCAGTGCCAATATCCTAGCACGAAGTGCTTCTGTGCATCTTGCAGTCAGGCAAAAAATGAAAGGTCAATGGAACAGTTTAAGAAAATAACCATCCCAGACTACACCCAGTTGCTGACACTCCGACTTTGGAAGGATGGACTCAAAGGAACATCAAAAGGAGCCATAAGCTAATTTTTAATGCCAAAGTACTTTGATTTTTAAACTGTTTTTACTATTTTTATGGCCTGACAAAAGCCTTTCCCCATGAAAAGGTTAAGAAATATAGAAAAGAAATTTGACTCAAGTAAGCCATCAGAAAAGGCCTGGCCCTAGAAAGGGGATTCCATAAGAAATTTAAGGCCTCGGGTGGGTGAGCTAAAATTTATATAGCAGTGTAAAGTAGCAAACTGGTGCAAGCCAAGTTGGGTTAAGCTGCAGTTAGGTTGATCCAAACAACTTTAAAGAGCCACTGGTGCTGGAAAGGGAAAATTTTCTTTATCAGATCAATACACATCAAATAGAAATACCTTCAAGAACAAATTATCATATTTTTAGTCTTTTGAACAAAAAAAACAGGCTGCCAGTTCTTGTAAGTGGGTCTTTAAACCTGAATTAAAATTTTTTTGACCCTGGATATTCAACATGAGGCAAACAAATTTAAGAGTTGGTAGAATAGACTATCATCCTAAAACGAGCAAATCTCTTCAGTCCCTAAAAAATAGATATTACTCTAGATTTTATTTATTTCAAATGACAAAAAATCCCAGTTGCTCTTTCTATACAAAATTGAAACCTTAAAAATCTGAAAAAAATTGGATCCAGTTTACAGGCATTTCAGCTCAGATTTTAAATCTCGGTCTTTTCAGATGTACGAATGGAATATTGATTTAACCTTTACAATAGACTGATAAAACATTTATAGACTATACCTAATTTCACTAAAAGTTTGATCGTCAGCGAGAAAACGAAAAGAAGGACGAGCATTTGAAAAAAAACTTAATGCATCAAAAATATCATATCTGGAAAACTCAAGGACTAGAGCCTATAAGGTTAAATTTTAAATTAAAGCAACTGATAAAGAGGTGTCGATATTAATTTCTGTCGGACAAATAATAGAAAAGGGGGAGGAAAAGTTGATCTTCGAATATTTCCAGGACTCTAAGACACTATTTTATTTGCTGCTTGATGTGTTGCAAAAATTCAAAATAAGAAAATGAGTTGTCCATCCGGTCCTCGATCATGCGTTCAACGAAAAGATGCCGAAATTTGCCATCTTCTCGAATAATTTTGATTGGTGCCTGGTAAGGCTTCTGGCCATTTAACCAATGTACAAATGTTCTAAGCTTCTCGGATTCAGAGTTTTCCAGCTCCGGTAGTTCAACCAGGCTCTCATTGATGTCTTGAAGTCTACCAGAAAAAAATGCTAGATGAGTTTGAAACAAGACCCATTAAAAGTTTTTTTACCTTGTTACTCCAAAACACTTTTCTAACACATAAGCATGAAGTCCCCTGCTCAAGTACAGCAGGAACATGTCACCAACATCCATGAGGTACATTCCAGTGGCGGAGACCCTCTCAAAGCTCAACTTGAATAAACAAATTCAGGATAATGCCAACCCTTATTTTAGTTTAAATATTCTATTACCTGCAGTCTTGGGGGTTGAGGAACCAAAATTTCAGTTGCTCCATCCTCATCACTACTATCACCTCCTTCCTCTCGTAATGCACCTTCCTCAGTTAGATTGTCGACTCGGTAAAGGTCCGGATAAATGTTTTGTAAAAGCTGTATTTTGAAAACGAGCTCTTAGCTTCAAGTTTTGAGATGTGGGATAGATTAATGTCAAACAACTCACCAGCTTAAGAGGCAGGGTTTTAAACTGCACGAAATTGTAGGACCTTTCGTCTAGCTTCATTCCAGGACGAAGACCCACCTGGGTTACATATAAAATTTAGTCAAGCAGTTTTCACCAATCAGCTAGAAAATATCTTACCGATCTTAAACATGCCAAGACATTTAAAGGTAGAAGTTTTAGTGATTGTGAAATAAGGAGACCGTTGGGTATTGACATGCTTGCTTGTGTTCTATAAGTTTCAACTGTATCCACACAAGACACCACAAGCCCCTCTTTTGCATCACCTATTGAGTCCGTTACTGCTCTATCAGCAGCTGAAAAAGTCGAATTGAACCATTAAAAATCAGATTACGTTCTGACGAAAATTCTACTTACCAAACTTTGTTAACATGCCTACAATTGCTCTCTCGTCAGCACCATTGATAACATCATTAAGGTTCGCGGTGGTGGGCACACAAAGCGTGTGTACTCTTATTCGGCGCTCTCCTTTAGACGAGGTGTACAACAAAGCTGCTTGAAAACTCACCTCGCGAGAATCACGTAAATCGTCCTCGATCGTAACCTAAATAATAACATTGTTACGTCGAGATCTAACCTGAAATTTACTTTATCAAAATCATAAATACCTGAATTCCAAATCCAGCATCTGGGTTTATGTTGGGCAACGCCAACAGGTCTGTAGAGCGTACGAAAAAGTTTCCATGAAACGTATGCAATGCAAGACCACGAGTACAACGTATGCGCATCACAGCTTCAAATCCAATTTTGCGGGTTAGGTACCGTCTAAGAAATCATTGAACATCATTTTTACATTCTCCCTGCGCTGACAAATTGAAAACAACCCGAAAACTTACCTTAGAGCACACTCAAACTTTGCAGACATTGAGGGATTTAGGGTTACGTGATACCCAGGGAAATACTGAATTTGCCCTGCAGAAAACTTCGACATTCCGGATAGCGAAGCTATATCTTGGTACTGTGACCCCATAGCAAAAAGATCTACTGCAATCTGTTAAAAACAAGCGAAAATTCAAGAATCCCTATGGATATTTCTTTGAAGACCATCAAACCTGTTGCCCTGAGCAATCGAGAGACAGCTTTTTGTAAAAGTCAGTTGATGGTCCTAATAAACTCGTTTCTGAGCCTTTATTGTCTGATGAAAGTTCCCTATTCTGTAGAGCTCCCGGTCCAACTTTAGGTAGAATATGTTGAAAAACGGTTATGCGACCTCCTGAAATAGTTATAAAATCAATCAAATGAAAATGCTCTTTGTTGAAGTAGGAAGAATCTAGTAACCAGACGAAGATGCAAGTTTGAATGCTGCTAAAAGGGCTGCTCCCAATGCTGAATCTGTCTCATGGGTTTCGTTAAAAATAGATGGTAAATCTTCAAGAAGTTGAATAACTAAGTTTCGACAGTCGTGAAGATTGACAAGTAAATCACTGGGACTCGGCAAAAAGATATCTAAAACGAAACAAAAGACTATTTAATCCCTTCACAAAATTACGATAATTAGTTGTAATTGCTGTTGTGAAATGAGATGAAATGCAGTATTTTTTTAAACCTACCATCAACATCCGAAACAGTAAGTTGAGTCGGTCGACTCGATCCCTCAGGCATTGAGTAAAAATGCACACCTCTGTCAAAAGTCAGGAAAGCAATCTGAAAGTAATAAAAAACCAGTTTGTATTCTGATAAACAGTAGACCTTTGAGGTATTTTCACCTGAGTTCTAGCATCTCCTGGTAGCTTATCTAATTCGTCAAGCAAAACTTCACAAAAGACTTTAAGATAACCACTTTCAACAGCTTGACGAGAAGCATCCAGGCAAAATACGTAGACTGCAGGCTGCGAGAGAATTTAAAGCTAAAATTTTGAATAAAATGCAAAGCAGACTTTGAAAGTAACCTGAGGAGGTCTCAGCATGTACTCTGAAGGAGCAATGAACTCTATTGTCGATGACTAAAATAAAGAGAGCTTAATTAACTTTTCGGTCGATAGATTTTTATCTTTTTGATAACTACAAGAGCAAAAAGGTTTTTATGTTAAAGTAACCAATCAAACCTTGCACTCAGGCCTTCTACTTGGGTCACCATAAGATTTAGAGACAGGATCGTACAAAAATTCCTCTGGTACTGAAAATGATTTTGAATTGATAAAAGGAATTCATTTTTCTCTTAAAAATTAACAACAAAAATCTTCTTACATTCATTTACTCTGTAACAAATATTGCACCTCCACCTTCGTTGATCAACAAATTGAACAAATGGGTTGATGTAGGTTCTGAAATAATTCAGCTTTCAATCAGAAAGACTTCAAAGATAGGTACTGTTTAAAAAGAGTGACTCATAATATTCGCTATGCAAACTTAAAACTCTTGCTCTAGGATTCCATTCTTTTCCTTCCATTTATGATTTGATTGTGTAGACATTCTGAATTGAGAAATCTTAGACATTTTGCATCTTCAAGCTCACCTGCATTGTCGACATCTGACTATGGTCGTACATTGAATCACAGGTAGATGGCTTAAGTCTTTGAATGGATGTATAAGTATGCCAAGAGGGAGACGAGCTTTCCTTAATAATGCCTCCGTTTCCGGTATCTAAAACGACGTATAGTGTAAAATTATTAATGCTTTTTACAAAAATGGTTTTTTGAGTCTTACCTTGGTCAAAGTCGATCTGAAAATTTCTGGGGAGCAGTTTACTTGGTTCCAAACGTCTGCAGCGAGCCGAGGCTTTGGTGGGGGAAGATGCTGAGGTGGCAAAATATGTCTGTTTTGTAATAAATCAACAGGCTCCATTCCCTAAAGAATTCAAGATCATAATAACTATACTTGTAAAGAAGGGCTCTAAACGTAATGTTAGATAAGACAGTAAAGAACCTTTTATTTTCGTATTTGGGAAGGGTTGCTTAATGTGTTTTAAGACTAGTCAACTTAAGAGGGAGGGATTTTTAACATACATTATGTAGTATTTATTTTTTATTAAACTTAAACTTACGCTTTGAAGAGACAAATTCCCAAGTCTGGCATTAATGTTGTTGATGTTATTGGTCTGTTGCATGGGTGGTGGCATTCCAGATGGACGGGTAGGCTTTAAAAGTTCATAATTTATTTTTCGAGGATCAATACTTTTTGTGAAAACGTCAACTGTAGCAATATTTAACGAAAAATAAGGCCAGTGAAAAATTTTTTACCTGGAGCATTGAACCTGTTACTGGTGGGAGATTCGGTGTAGATGTTGGAGGGAGCCTCTGTAAATAAAAATAATATAGTTAAGTGATTTTCAAAGTACAGAATTAACCTGAAAGCTTACGGGAGGTTGGTTAAATAAATTTTGTTGTGGTAAAATTCCGTTAGACATTGGAGGAGGTGGCATATTATTACTTAAACTATTAGTAGGTGGAGGTGGGATGCTGTTTGTAGAAGGTTGAGCAACCTAAAAAGAAAATAAGCGCAAGTTTTAACATTTTTACTCTCATTTGTAGAACTAAAATAATGGCGTTGAGTATTTTAAGTGTACATAGATTAGCTGTATGCTCACCCTCGAGAAAGAAGGGGGATGCATCAGAGGGCCAGTAACGTTTGAAGAACCGTTTTGCAAAGGTCCCATAAAAGAAGTTGAGGTCCCGTTCGGAGGTAAAACACTATTTTGCTGTCCGACAGGTTGAGACATTACGAAGTTCTGTGATGAGCTAAGCCCTACAGATCCCAGTGTTCCCGTTGTAGATAAAGGGGGTGGGGGTCGTAATCCCTCTGATGAAAACGATGGTGGACCAGCATTCGATGGTAAATTATGTTCTTGTGTTTGAGGCGGCATTATAGGAGGGGGTCCAATGGTGGGCGTTGACTGCGTTTTTCCTTGTAACCCTGTAGCCATATATGAAGAAGGTCCTGGTTGCCCCGTTGAAGAAAAGAGGGTCCCCTGTGAAGTTGGTTGAGCCACATTTTGTGGCCAACTAGGCATTACGGGCATTCTTTGCTCTGACATCGATCCTCTTTGTAACGACTGAAAAGGATAACTTAGACAGAAAATCAAAATATATATTTTAATTTTCTTTAAGCTCACATTGTTGTTTGTTATGGGTCCAGAAAAGGAGCTTCCATTTGAAGGATTCAGAGGAGGTCCATAAGGTCTGGCTGAATCTGTTGATGATAACGTTGAGAAAGGCAGAGGAGGGCGACTTTGCACCTTAAAGATTAATCAAATTAGTAAAATCCTCTGTCACAGAAATCAGATTCTCACCGTTTGAGCTTGAAGTAAACTATTCCCAGAGGGGTTTGGTATTTTTTGTGTTGATTGGCCATTTAAATTAGGTGTTTGAGGATGAGTTGGCCTTGGAGGCACCACAAAATTAGGCCCTGGGCTTGGTACAGGAGATGGTCCAACCGAAGATCCTGGTGTCCGTATAAATCCACTTCCTTGTGGCCCAATTTGGTTTATTGCTCCTGACAATGGTGGTCCAATTATAGGCTGTTTTGGATTCGGCAACATCCCAACATTATGT
>Ga0194133_10001409_pt1 | contig 41935 bp, 60 predicted proteins | sample TA2KigOf40mmetaG_FD_155448 | JGI IMG/M metagenome (GOLD analysis project Ga0194133, IMG submission 155448) | Freshwater microbial communities from Lake Tanganyika, Tanzania - TA2015055 Kigoma Offshore 40m | ecosystem: Environmental > Aquatic > Freshwater > Lake | place: Tanzania: Lake...
TTAAATGGGGATGAACTCAGGATCGATTGACGGCTTAGTAGGCAAGTGGACAACACAGTAGGCGATGACTGTAAATCAAGCAAAAAACTAGATGCAAAAACATCTAAATTGGGCACTGTAAAAGTAGCAATGGGCAAAGGCTTTCGCTTTGGCTCACGTGCTTCTGAAGCAGTAGCTGTCTAGAAAACAGCAACCCCGGGGTAGCTATACCTTGTCATCAAAAATAGTAGAAAGCCCTTCGGGGCTTTCTTTTTGGTTATAATTTGATTGACAAATAATCCAATTGAGAGTATAATATTAGAACAGTTAGAGAGCACTTTGCTGAGTAACTGTATTTTTAAATAGCCCAGAGCTAGAGAAAAGGAAAATATTATGGCTAAAGCCAAAAAACGTGCAGTCCCGCACAATTCTGTTTCGACATTCTTAAATAAATTCAAACATCCATTTACTGTTGATGAAGCATTCATTGACTGTAAGGATATGAGTAAAAATTATCCAGACGGATTAATTCCAATGGTGGATATTGCTGAAGCCATTGATGCAGTTATAGGTCCTTGGCAAGATAGAGTTATTAATACCTTTAACTTAATGAACCTAACACCTAGGTTTGAATATGTTCCAAAAGATGATATTTATAGCCATCCAGCTTTTAACAGAGACACAAGTCCTAATCACTGTTATAAATTAGAGCTAGAATGGTTTGACCAATTTGCAATGACTGGATTAGGTTTAAAAATGCCTAGGAAATATGGTGGTAAAACCCTTAACGGTGATAGTACCCATACTGGTGCTAACCGTATCCGTAAAGGAGATAAAGAATTACCATTTTGGTTAGCGGATATTCCTGATCAAGGTAATTATCAAGATACATTAGCATTAGGTAAACGCATGGTAGGTGAATTGTTCCTTGCTATTAATGTTCGTAATAAACGTGGGGTTGATATTTTTGATCAACACTATATTAAAGTCAACTGTGGTATTGCCCCAGCACCACAAATTGATGATGTTATTAACAGTGTGCCAAATGTCTTTATTAAACGTGCAGGTATTAAATTAACAGGTGCTATCCACAATCTTAACGAGACTTATCAAACATTTGATTTGGATAAAACAGGTAAACTACTGAAAAGAAGTTTGGAATGGATGATGCGTAACTTTAAACACCAAAGTATTGATGGTTGTTTAATGTCCAGCTTTGCCATTCTTATAGCAGAGAATCAGGAAAATAAAATCATTTGGACCAAGGCAGATGAAGACAAATTGGCCGCTGAGCTTAACCATAGGTACAAGACTGCTAACGCTAGTCAGTTGTCAATCAAGCATGCTTGTCCACTGGCTAATAAAGCCAGCCCAAGTTATATCAAAGACAGTAATTATATAGTAAGTAATGGGCTTAAACATATTGCCCAATCTCTTGGTATAGCTACGGTCAGAGATCCATTACGTAACTGGAATCCAGGATTCTAATATGGCTTGGTACTATACTTTTAATCCACCAAAAGAAATAGGTGGTGAAACTAATACTAAACCGGGTATTACGTTAAGTAACCCAATTGGCAGACTGGGCAAATACCAGCTGCCATTTGGTCCATGTTGGGAGGCCCATTACACTTGGTTATGTTGGCACGAAGATCCAGAGATTATAAAATGGATTGAGGATAGTGTGTTAGGGCACTTCAGACACAATGCTGTGGGTATCGGTGCAGGAATGACGGAATGGGTAGTCCAAACCACCTGGCAGGATATACGTGATTATGTACTACTCATTTGTAAAGATAATAATATTGGCATAATTGATTGCGGTCCGGGACCTTGGAACCCAGTCAAGATAGAAAAAGAACTAAAACACTTGACATAAATATTCTTGCTAGTATATACTAGTTGTTTCGTGCCTATACAAGGGCGGAACGAAAATTTTATTTGCTTAACAAGGAGAAATAAACAATGAAGTTGAATCCTCTACACGACCGTGTGGTTGTCAAACGTATCCAAGCTGATACACAAACGTCAAGTGGCATCATTATTCCAGATGCGGCCGCAGAAAAACCAGATCAAGGTACGGTTATCGCAGTAGGGCAAGGACGCAGGACCGAAGCTGGTTCAATCGTTCCTATGACTCTTAAAGAAAATGATCGGGTATTATTTGGTAAGTTTGCAGGCCAAACAGTCACAATCAAAGGTGAGGAAGTTCTCATCCTCAAAGAAGAAGAAATCTACGCAGTAATCGAACAAGGAGAATAAACATGAGTGCTAAAGACGTAAAATTTGGTGAGAGTGCTCGCCATCAGATGATCGAAGGTGTAAACATCTTAGCAGATGCTGTTAAGGTAACACTTGGTCCAAAAGGACGCAACGTTATTATCAGCAAAAGCTATGGTGCGCCACAGATCACCAAAGACGGTGTTACGGTAGCTAAGGAAATTGAATTAAAAGATGCACTACAGAATATGGGCGCACAGATGGTTAAAGAAGTAGCAAGCAAGACAGCCGATCAAGCTGGTGACGGTACTACAACAGCTACCGTGCTGGCACAAGCTATCGTCCGTGAAGGCAACAAAGCAGTAGCTTCTGGAATGAATCCCATGGATCTAAAACGTGGTATCGATCAAGCCACAGCCGCAGTAGTAGCTGAACTTGGTAAGATTAGTGTTCCGTGTACTACAACAGAATCGATTGAACAAGTTGGTACTATCTCTGCTAATGCTGACAATGAAATTGGCAAGATCATCGCACAGGCTATGGAAAAGGTTGGTCGTGAAGGTGTTATCACTGTTGAAGATGGCAAGACATTAGCCATGGAATTAGAAGTAGTGGAAGGCATGCAGTTTGATCGTGGATTTTTAAGTCCATATTTTATCAATCAAGCAGATCGCCAAGAAGCTATCCTTGACAAACCCTACATCTTGATCTATGACAAGAAGATTTCAAACATCAAAGAAATCCTTCCTGTGCTAGAACAGGTAGCTAAATTAGGTTCATTATTCATCATCTGTGAAGATCTAGAAGGTGAAGCCCTAGCAACTCTAGTGGTTAATAACATGCGTGGTACTATCAAAGTAGCCGCAGTCAAAGCACCAGGTTTTGGCGATCGCCGTAAAGAAATGCTACAGGATATCGCAGTCCTAACAGGTGGTACCGTGGTGTCAGAAGAAGTTGGTATGAAACTAGAAGAAACCAAACTAGAACATCTTGGTCAAGCTGGTCGTGTTGAGATTTCAAAAGACAATACTATCGTTATCGATGGCGCAGGCAGCAAAGAAGCTATTGATAATCGTGTAGCAGTTATCCGCACACAGATCGAATCAGCCACTTCAGACTATGATAAAGAAAAACTCCAAGAGCGTCTAGCTAAACTAGCAGGCGGTGTCGCTGTGATCAAAGTAGGTGCCGCAACAGAAGTAGAGATGAAAGAGAAAAAAGATCGTGTTGATGATGCTCTACATGCTACTAAGGCGGCGGTTGAAGAAGGTATCGTTGCCGGTGGTGGTGTAGCACTGATCCGTGCTAAACAATCTCTAGCTCACCTAAAAGGTGCGAACCATGATCAATCAGTAGGTGTTGATATCGTCCTACGTGCTATCGAAGCACCATTGCGTAGTATCGTAGAAAACGCAGGTGGTGAAGCATCAGTAGTAGTTAACAAGGTCCTAGAAGGATCAGGTAACTATGGATTTAATGCCGCCGATGACACCTACGGTGATTTACTAGTTCAAGGTGTTGTAGATCCAACTAAAGTCACACGTTGCGCTCTACAGAATGCCGCAGGTGTAGCTGGCTTATTGCTCACAACTGATTGTGCTATTAATGAACTTCCTAAAGAAGAATCAGCACAACCACAGATGGGTGGTATGCCAGGTATGATGTAAAGCGTTATTAAATAATAATAGCAGATAATAGGGCTTTGACGAGCCCTATTTTTTTGGCCATGATCGCATAAATAACTATAAGAATGCTCATAAGGGGAATATGGAACCATGGCAAACAGCAACTTTGTAGTACACAATGGTCTTACAGTAGGACCAACAATAATCGACGCAGCCAGCGGCAACATCACTATACCTGTCACTAAACAAATAAGAATTGGTAATGTGTTTTTAAGAGATAATGGTGATGGTCAACTGCGTGTGCGCGATGCTACAGATAATTCAGATGTAAACGTAGTAGCAACTTTAAGTGCTGTAAGCTCTACAGCAGGTAATATACAAATAGGCACCAATCACATTGAATCAACGGATAGCAATGGCCCTATAAGTTTAAGACCAAATGGTACAGGCGCTATTGCATTTTCTTCTAATCTAATAATGATAGGTAGAGGTGGTACTACTGAAATAGGTACGGGCATAGAAACAGATCCTGCATATGGTATTAACTTTGCTAATTCACACATAAGATTAAGTCCGGGACAAGGTACTAAAAATGTAGAAATATTTGGTAACTTGGTCCCAACAGCCAGCAATACCTATACACTAGGTAATACTACTAATTGGTTTAACAAGGCGTTCACAGTCAGTGCCACAGCACAATACGCTGACTTGGCTGAAAATTACACAGCTGATGCTGAATATGCTCCAGGCACTGTGGTACATTTTAGTGGTGAGCAAGAAGTTAGCCTTTGTGATGTTGACATGTGTCCACGTGTAGCAGGTGTAGTATCTACTAATCCAGCTTACCTAATGAATGGACGTTTAGAAAACACACACGTGGTAGCTGTTGCCCTGACAGGTCGCGTGCCAACTCGAGTACGTGGACCTATACGTAAAGGTGATCTTATGGTATCCGCAGGTGATGGCTATGCTCGTGCAGAAACTATTCCACGAGTTGGTACTGTTATAGGCAAAGCCCTAGAAGACTTTAATGGTGACGCAGGTGTTATTGAAGTTGTAGTCGGTAAACACTAGTCCGAATAGATGTAGATTATAGGACCTACGGGTCCTATTTTCTTGATAAATACATCAAATAGAGAAATAAATCGATGCCGTTAACTAGACCACGTTTTAGCCAGTTTGACACTACCATATCCAGCATCAGTGACCCTATCACGGTCCTAAATAAAGCTTCAACCCTAGCCAACATTGACATAGGTTTTATACTTAATCGCGATGGTGGTACTAGCAGTAACGTAGCATTCTTTTGGCAAGAAAGTGCTAATACTTTTGTCCTGGCATTTAGCTCAAATACTGGGGAAGTTACGTCATCAATTAGCAACAGCAATATCGACATTTCAAGTTATGCCAATTTACGGGTCAACACTCTTACTTCTGGCAATATAATGGCCACAGGTAACGTTGTTGCTCCATACTTTTTCGGAAATGGTAGCCAACTCAGCGGAATTATTACCAGTGTTGTAAAAATCATTAGCGGTACTAGTGACATAACCACATATGAAAACGGTAACATCGCAGTTTCAGTTGGTGGCACAGCTAATACCGTAGTATTTACAAGTTCAAATACATTTATAAAAGGCAGCCTGATACCGACCGCTAATCTAACTTTTGATCTTGGAAGTCCTACAAATAGATTCCGCAGTGCATATTTTAGTGGTAGCACTATATTTGTTGGAAACAGTTCTATATCAGAAAGTACTATTGCAGCCATTGTTGCTTTCCCCACAGGTGATTATGGAGATCTTGTGACGTCTACTGTAGATGCATTCGGAGTACAGTCTGCTACTAGTTTTGACCTTAATGCCGCAGGTGGAATAACAGAAATAGATTTAGAAGTGTTGAGTTAATACAAAACAAATAAATAGCATATAATAGGAACAAATCATGCCTACAGCAGTACAGTTTAGAAGAGGAACTACAGCACAGAATAATAGTTTTACTGGTGCTCAGGGTGAACTAAGTGTTGATACCACATTAGGAACCATACGAGTACATAATGGTACTACGGCTGGTGGTAATACTCTAGCCACTATTGATGCTGTACAAACTCTTACTAATAAAACACTTTCCTCTCCAACTATTACTTCACCTACAGTTTCTGGAACTTTTAGTTCAACTGGATTGATCAATACCACCGGTAACATTATCTGCGCAAGTATTTCTGCTGGCACGTTTGTTGGATTAAGTTCACAAAGTATTAATCAAGATGCAAGCAATGTTATTGTTACTACATCATTCGTAAACGTAGCAGTAAATGGTTCAAATGTAGCGGCATTTAGTGCTACTGGATTTATAGTAGGTATTGACAGTGGGGACACATCCATAAGAAACGCTGGTACTAACGGAGTGGGTAATATTGGTGCCACGGGTGCTACTTTCAACACAGTGTTTGCCAAAGCTACTACTGCGCAATACGCTGACTTAGCAGAGATCTATACTAGTGATCAACAATATCCTGGTGGTACAGTTGTGGTATTTGGTGGCGAAGCAGAAGTTACACAAAGCCACAGCCCACATGATACACGCATCGCAGGGATAGTATCTACTGAACCAGCTTACCTAATGAATCATGATGCAGTGGGCATACCTGTGGCTCTGCAAGGTCGAGTACCTTGCCGTGTTTTAGGACCTGTTAGCAAGGGTGATCGTGTGGTATCAAGCCATATCGCTGGAGTAGCACAGTCTCTAATTCCAACAGAATACGAGCCGGGGTGTATTATTGGTAAAGCCCTGGAATCTATCGAAACCGCAGATATCTGTATTATCGAAGTAGTTGTGGGTCGCGTCTAAAAACCACTTGACTTTTTAACCAAAATGCTGTATAATAGCTGTATATAATTGGTTAGAAAGGTCAGAATTGAGTCAAATTACCGTAAGAACACGCTTATATCAACCTAGTTATCATAGGTCAGAATCCTATACGGAGCATGAAATCACTGGCCAACAGCTAGACACGATCAAATGGTTAACTCCAGATGAGATAGCTATAACTAACCCCAACCATCCAAACGGATTCAGCATATTACATAAGAAAAACATCTTATGGATCAAAGACGCTAACGGTAAAAAAGCCACAGTTAAAATAGATCCAGACTATCGTCAATGGACTGTCAAAGGTTCAAAAGGTAATGAATATCTTGTAATCCGCCAAAAAGGACAGTATAATTGTACGTGTCCAGGTTATACGTTTAGGAAGAATTGTCGTCATATAGCGGAGGTAGGTAATGAATAATCCGTGGATTGTAGTCCAAGAATTAGAAGCAGACAACAGTCGCTTGGCCAAAGAAGCTATCATCAAAAGAGAGGCTGAAGCTAATAACACAGATTTCTTTGCCGGTTGTCGGCTGGCTTTAGATAGTATGATTACATTTGGAGTAAAACAAGTCCTAACCAAAGAAGGTCCTGGACGTGGACTTAGCTGGGATAATTTTAAGAAACTAGCAGATGCATTATCTACCCGCCAACTCACAGGCAATGATGCTATAACTGCTATCAATCAATACAGATTACAGGCCACGGAAGAGCAGTGGAACGGTTGGTATCGCCGTATCCTTATCAAAGATCTACGCTGTGGTACTAGTGAAAAGACCATAAACAAAATAGCCGAAAAGAAATATCCACAGTACGCTATTCCTGTGTTTAGTTGTCAACTGGCTCACGATAGTGCTAATCATGAAAGCAAAGTCGCAGGAGTTAAACTAGTCGAAGTCAAACTAGATGGGGTGCGTGTGATCACTGTGGTATATCCAAACGGTCATGTAGATCAATACAGCCGCAATGGCAAAGAACTAGTGAACTTTGAACATATCAAGCGACAGATCAGCAAGCATGCTCGATTTTTTGCAGAACCAGTGGTCTTGGATGGGGAGATTATGAGTGCTAGTTTCCAAGATCTCATGAAGCAGGTACATCGTAAAAGTGATGTCGCCGCAGATGATGCTGTGCTAAATTTATTTGACATATTCACACTAAAAGAATTTAATCGTGGATCGGGTGATCATAAACAGATTGATCGTAGTTATAGCCTAGCCGCATGGTACAATCAATTCTCTGATCATATGCCTAATGTTGCAGTAGTTGGGCAGGAACAGGTTGACTTAGACAGCCAAGTCGGCAAAGAAAGATTCCGCCAGATAAATCAAGAAGCCATAGATGGTGGATACGAAGGTATCATGATCAAGGATCCTTTAGCGATCTATGAATGCAAGCGTAGTGTTAGTTGGCTTAAACTCAAACCATTTATTGAAGTAACTTTGGAGGTTAAAGATGTCGAAGAAGGAACAGGTAGGAACCAAGGTAGGCTCGGAGCCTTGGTATGCAGTGGTGAGGACCATGGCCGTAGGATCACTGTTAATTGCGGTAGTGGGTTTAGTGATGATGATCGTAGAGTATTTTGGGACAGTCGCAGCCAACTGGTTGGTCAATTAGTTGAGGTACGTGCAGATGCTATTACACAGAATCAAGATTCGGAGGGGACATGGAGTTTAAGATTTCCAAGATTTTTACGTTTTCGTGGATTCGACCCAGGAGAGAAACTGTGATCACTGAATTAAAACAATTATCACAAAAAGAAGTCATGACCATGATAGAAGGCAGTGTCAAAGCCATAGTTGACGATCCTGATTATTTTTATAATAGTAATGTTGGACCGCAATATAGCAAACTAACCCCTCGTGGTTGTGATATGGTACTTAAGACCATGACAGCACTATTACCTTTACTAGCACAGGCAAAAGAACGTGACTTAGATGATCGTGCAAGATCAATAACTTGGAAATCACTAGAGGAGAAAAATGACTAGTAAACAGACCACTTGGATTATATTCCTTATAGCTGTTATTACAGGATTAGTATTGTTGTCTACTATAATACAGGTCAATGATCAACTCGAACAGTCGAGACTGGCAGTCGTAGACATGCAGAAACAGATAGACAAAATCAAAGCAGAAGACGAAGAACTCAAACGTTTTATAGTTAAATTAACTAATGCTAATCAAGCTCTTAACAAAGATCTCAATGTCACACAGGAATTGCAACGTAAACAGGCTCAGGCTATTTTAGAAATACGTAAAGGAAAGAAAAAATAATGGATAGAAACATATTGATCGAAGCACTAAAGAATCATGAATGTACTGTGACTTTTACCAAAGTAAATGGTGAAACACGTGTGATGCCCTGTACACTCAGAGCAGATGTCATTCCCGCTGTGCAACCTAAAGGCACTAAGAAACCAAACGAAAGTGTAGTCAGCGTTTGGTGTTTAGATAAGAAGGAATGGCGCAGTTTTAGGGTGGATAACGTCGTGGATCTGCAGATTAATTAATTTTGGTTAAATTCCAGGTTGCACATTTTTTAAACACATGTATAATATACATATTGCTGATGGGTTGTCAGCTTTTTATGAAAGGACAGAAATGTCAATTTTAAGTTTATTTTCAACGGAGAAACTAGTAATGGCAAAACGTAAATCAACAAACTTGAACAAAGTTAAAAATCAAGTATCATTCTTAGAAAAACACCTACGTGGTACAGGTCGCACTATTTCTGTAGCACAAGCAGAAGCTAACTATGGTATCATGAAACTAACTGCCCGTATTTCAGAGTTACGTGCGGCTGGTTTGAATGTAAAAACTATCGTTAACACATCAGGTAATACCGCTTACCGTATCTCAGCTCGTGACTTAAATGGTTCACGTGCAAGAATGTTTGCAATCTAATAGTTCCAGTAATTTGGACCAATAAAAAAAGCCCCAACGGGGCTTTTTTTGTTTTATTACGTAACAATTTAGTTTCCAAATGGTGTAGGTATCGTAATACCGCTAGCAGTCGGTAAATCAAAAACTTCATAACTAATAGTAATATTATTAGCAGTTTTCCACTCGGTCATCGCTGCACTTTCTTCAGCGGTCATAGTAATAGAATTACCGTAGGCAGTAAGATCGGTCTGATTGGCGAATATTTGAATATACGATCCATCAGCATTAGAAAAATTAGGTGAATTAGATAATGCTTCTATTATTTTTGTATTATATGATCCTTCTCTTAAAGAGGGAGGTAATGGCTCAACATTATTCGGATTGGTGACTTTTACATAATAAAGTAATGACATTTTTATTTCCTTAAAAAAGATATTTCTATAAAGTTATTTATCCTTATCATTGACTTTTATCAAAATATCCTGTATAATAACCTGACAATATGGAGGTAAAGCTATGTTTAAATATCTGATTTTTGGATTACTTGCTTGGTTAAGTTATAGTTTTATTACACAAAATCAAGCTATGCAGGACATGGAACGCACTATGGCTATACTAAAAAATAGTAACATCAAAGAAACTACAGAACTAGTTTTGTTCAAAGAAATACATCCTATTAGATATACAGCTAGAGATTTAGATTGTCTAGCTCGTAATATTTACTTTGAAGCTGGTACAGAAGATACTATGGGCAAATACGCAGTAGCACAAGTGACTTTGAATAGATTAGCCAGCGGATATTGGGGGCGTAACGTCTGCGCGGTAGTCTACAGTCCAGATCAGTTTTCGTGGACCGCAGATCGAGAATTATCTATGACCAAACTCGATAGTGATAATTGGTACGAAAGTCGTGCGGTAGCACAGGCTGTCTTATCACAAGGCTTCCGTATCAAAACACTTAAAAAAGCACTGTACTATCACGCTGACTATGCTAACCCACCGTGGCGTGATGATGAGCGACAAGTTGGTAAAATTGGTAAACACATTTTTTATACGAAAGCCAAGGGATCATGGCTAAGTCTGTAAAATTATATTTTGCCTATGGCATGAATACCAATCCTCATGAGATGGCTTACCGTTGTCCAAGTAGTCGAGCTATTGGTCGGGTCGTATTACCTAAGCATCGTCTTGAGTTTAAGACACACGCTACTATTGCTGTGGATCCTAGTCAAGATATGGAAGGTGTCCTATGGCAGATCACAGATACAGATGAACAGATGTTGGACATCTTGGAAGGCTACCCAGAATATTATACCAAAAAAACTGTGGTTGTTCGTCAAGATAATGTAGAATACATGGCCATGACCTATGTGATGGATCCAAAAGTCCAAATACGTGCACCGCACTCGAGCTATTATCTCATATTAAGTGAAGGCTACAAACATTTTGGTATCAACCAAAGCCAACTGTTAAACGCCTTACCTGTAGCAAGAAAATTAACTACCAAGGATTTCGCCTATGAATAAGTTCGTATTAGCATTGTTATTATTAACAGTTGGCTGTGCCAATAACCAAATAATTGAACAGGCCAAAAGAGAAGCCTCTTATCGTAAATTATTAGAAACACCCGAAGGTAATAGTACTCCAACCGCTGGTCCTGGTCCAATCCAAATGCCACAAGAATGGATAGACCAATGGCATGACAAGCCAATTGACAAAAACCAAAATAGATAGTATAATGCTTTTAACGTGATAGATTATCACATAACTTGAAAGGAGTTCATTCGTGAATATTAAGAAACTTAGCCTTGCAGTTGCTGGTGCGCTATTAGTAGTTGGTTGTGCTAGCCAACAAGGTGTTATTAAAAATGCAGATCTTAAACCAGAAACTGACAGCATACGTCCAAAACCAGTGAGCACGGTATTCCACCGACCACAAGGTACGATGACTATCACATTTAGCGCAGATGGTAAATTCGTAGAAATTAGTTCAAAAGGCACAGCACCTATCGCAGGCAACAATGCTTTTTCAATCGAGCAGGCCGCCGAGGTAGCACAGTTGCGTGCTAAACGTAATATCGCAGAATTTATCTCAACTCAACTCAATACCACACGTTCAGTCAAGGTATTAAGCACTGCGGTACAGAAGAGTTTAGAAAACACTTCTAACGGTATGGTTGAAGAAGTCAAGGTAGATGACAAGGATTTCGATGTCAACGGTGATCCAGTGATCATCAATGCCTATAATGATGGATCAAAAGACACAGCACCTAAACCAGCAGTCGAAGGCAATCCTAACACTAACAGTGAAAAAATAGCCGAAATCGTGCGTGAAAATATTACTACAAGCTCGACTGCATTGTTACGTGGTGCCGTTATCACTGATGAAAAAATCGATCAGGCTGGTCGCACTATTGTTGTAGAGATTAAAACAGGTGTTCAGAATATCAATGCCGCTAACGAGCTACGCAGACTAATGGGATCTAACTAAGATGAAATCATTTATAGTTGGAGTTGTAGTTGGTATAATCATATCTACTGTTGGCTTCGGTGGTGTTGCACAAATCTTAGATCATGGAGTCAACAAGGTAAAAACCACCAGCCAGCAGCTGGCTAATTGATGAAACTTAAATCGTTAGTTGCGCTTGGCCTATTAGGTTCTACCCTAGCCCATGCCGATCTAGCCAAGACTGGTGGCGCACATCCTAGTGTCACAGTTGAAAAAACCTGTGAGGGATATTCATTCGAATCAGCCAAACGATCCTGCTTTGATAGTGCTATAGAACAAGTAGTAGGACAGTTGATTGTGAGTGATCTGGAAGTCAGCGGTGATGTGATCACCAAAGATAATGTAGCCAGTTACAGTGCGGGATACATAGACGATTATGTGATTAAAAAACAACAGAAAGATGATCTGGGTTGGTGGCGATTAGAAATGTCTATTACCATAGCCAGTAGCAAGATAGCACAGCGTAAACTTTCACGTGGTGAGCGCACAGACCTAGTCGATGGTCTTAGAGCTAAAGACATATTAGACAGTCAGTTGGAACAACGTGCAGACGGTGATCAGCTGATATCCTCAGTGTTAGCCAGTTACCCCGAAAACGCCTATGTGATCAATTCAGGTGATACTGAATTCAGGGTAGGTAGGCTCAGGCAGGCCTATGTGGATGTGCCTTATTCAATAACCATGAGCCAACCTTGGTTGACAGCATTTGTTGAGACTCTGGATGCGGTAGCAGTTGATTCTAATACCTGTAGTAACCTAAAGTCTAGATTTACCCGAGCTCTAGCACAAACACAAGTGGGTGTTGGTGATGGTGTTAAACGACTAGCTGCCGATATCTGCGCCGCAGAACCTGATCTACGTGTGTCTGCCCGACGCAGTTGGTTTGCAGATACAAAGGCCTATTATTTTGCTGATAAAAATACACTAGAATTGATCAACAGTAATCTCCAGACACAAGGACAACAACATCTAGGTTTGAGAGTTGATATGTTAGACGCTGGCGGAAATATCATTGATTTTAGATGTGCTAGGATCAATAACGAACTATTCATACAATATGCTAGACCCAGAGGCACTTATAATCTGCGTGACATGCATGCAGAAAGTAGACCTTATATCCAAGGACAGAGTAATGTCTATGGAACACTGCGTGTGACTATAAAAAATACACAGCAATTAGAAGACCTATCTAAAATAAAATTAACGATCCAACAGACTTGCGCATAGGAGAAAACAGTGAAACTTAAAAGCATTTGGGCAGACATACAATTATTTGTTTTAAACAAACTACATTGGTTGAAATTATTTTTAAAAGATCTCACACATGACCTTAAACTAGATGACAATCATGATCTGCGTATATTCGTGTTCTTGTTAGTTTACATCTTATTCAGCGCCGTGGGTGCCTATAACTTCGCACACCTAGCCGCATTCTTATACATCGTTTGGTTATTAGAAAGGAAAGCATAATGGCAACTAAGAAACCCACTAAAAAACAATTAAAAGAAGCAGAACAACAGAAACTGATCGACACTCTGAAATTTACTCCACGCACTTACAAAGTCAGCATGTGGGGCTATGGTGGCGAATCTGTCATGGGCACAGTCAGCCGTGAGATTTACGATTACTTTAAGGCCAATCGATTAAGCCTTAGTGATTTTGCCTGGGACAGCGATTACGCTGATGTCAAAGAGATTCCAGAAGACATGTGGCCATTTCCACCAGGCAGTTGGTATGAGTGTGACAACATCTGTCACTTAAACGGTGTAGCTCTTAGTGCCGGCTCCATACAGGTAGATGATGAAAACGGCAATGAAGTGTATAATCGTCAGTTAGAAAGTCTGGATGGCACGGATATCCAACTATCATCTGTGGGCGAATACTATATCAATAAAATCGATGATGGAGTAATATACATTGGACGTAGCAGAGAAAAAGGCACATTCTTTGATGCTGGGATACCGTTAACAGCACCGTTTGATCCTGCTAAATTATGTATCTTGTCTGAAAACATAGAAGGTGAAGAGATCGCTTATAATATTACCTACGATGGTGAAGATCTCGATAACTCGGGTGGTAGCACTGATGGTAAGAGCAGTGATTTTTATTTCTATTTAGTAGAAGACGGTGAAGAGATCGAACACTATTCAGAGCCTGTAAGTAACTATGTCAACTACTGGCCAGAAGATTATGAACAGACCAAAGATTTTAAATTTACCAAAAAGAATCAGCCACCCCAACCAGGTGACTATAAATGTGAATGGATTCACTGTTTTGGTACCAGACATGGATCATTAGAGTGGACGGGCGATCGTTGGTTAGAATATGAGTATGACCAACCTAAAGAAGTAATAGGAATAAAGAAGTGGAGTGGACTGAATTGGGATACGTCAGACATGAAGAACAAACCCAAACGTAAACCACGTAAGGCAAGGACTAAAGTATATCCATACCCAAGCCAAGCAGTATTAAAAGCCAAGGATGCATGATGTCCAAGAGTAAACTAACCATTCGTGTCCATGACACCAATAAGATCAATAGCATTGCGGAATGGTGTAAAGCTAATTTGGAAGAGCATGAATGGGATATGACAGCTATTAATCTTATCAATCCACCAGACTATCGTTTCCATTTTGAGTGCGATAAAACACGCCTACAGGTTATCCTACAGCACCTATAAATACTTGACATTCCTACCAAAAGATGCTATAATATAACATACAATATGGAAATCTTATATACTATTTGGATAATTTACAGCGGAGTTTGTGTGATATTCGCCACTGTGTTTTTGATCAATCTCATACGTAATATCCGCAGAGAGCTCAATCTAATAGAAGATGTCCAAAAGTTCAAGCAAACTGCCAAACTGGTCTACGTTGAACAGGTAGATGGCATGTATCGCATGCACGACAAGTTCACACATCACTATATCTGCCAAGCCTCTTCAGAAAAAGAACTGTGGGAAACTGCTAATGCTATGTTCCCCAATGTCAAAGTAATGTCAACTACAGTCAACTCGGAGGTAAAGAAACTATGACCATGCACTTACTACCGCCTATGTTTAGTACCACAGGTAAAAAGAAGGGTAAAGCAAAATTCCGTAATGCTGAGTCAGCTAACAAGGCACGCCGTAACGCTGAAGCTTGGCAAGAACTACTCAAAAAATGGGATGTCAAAATTGCAGCTAAAACTACCAAAATACGACGACCTACCCGGTTCAATCCAGTTGTTTGTAATAGTCCTGTGATTGATCCTAAGCGCCTTACCCACAATATTCCTAGCCTAGTTACTGGGGCGGGTGTCGCTGTAAAGAAACCTGTGCAACAGTATACAGGTGATGCTATGATTGGCCTAGGGCAATTACATAAATCAAATACTGTGCCTATCTTTAAGGCACAAGATGCTGTAGATATCGCTAAGATGAGGAGAGGCTGATGGATTATCAACGCTGGCGTTGTGATGGCAAGACTGTGTCGCATGATGGACATCCGTTGATATACATACCCTTGGGTGAAAAGTGTCCTTATTGTGGTAATACAAATAAAGAAAAAGGTGTGAAGAATGTTAAGTAGTAAGGAACACTCAATCAAGATGGCCAATGACATAGCAAACTTTCATGGTCCTAGCAATCCCAATGACTTTGAGGCAGGCGCACAGGCTGTGGTTTCACATCTTAAACGCTTTTGGGCTCCACCTATGCGCAAGGAATTTAGTGAGCAGGCCAGTGATCTCACTAATGATCTAAATGATACTGCCCGTCGTGCGGCTTATATACTATGGGAAGAACTCAATGCCTAACTTTATTAAGCAACTATTAGTTGGTACGAATCATGGAACAAAGATTTATTATAAATGGGTTGGACCAAGAAAGAACTTAAACAAGGATGGAGATGGCGGGAATTATGATGGAATTCAAAGACATACCCTGGCGGGACAAAATATCAGAAGATGCAGTTATAGCTGTTTATAGAGACCGGTATCCTGTCACAGAAGGACACCTGTTGGTAGTGCCCAAACATGATGATCTAAACAGTCTAGCTGAAGCTTTAAAATATGCTGTTAGCATCGGACGACATCAGGTAGCAGTAGGCTCTTGGGACGGATTCAACATAGGTATGAACAATGGTGTAGCCGCTGGACAGACCGTCATGTGGCCACATATACATCTAATACCTAGACGCTATGGTGACGTTGAAGATCCTGTAGGTGGTGTGCGTAACACTATACCAGGCAAAGGAAATTATAAAAAATAGTAAAAGGAGAAACTATCGTGTCAAAATTACCTCATACTAAATTAGTCGTAGCACTGTTATTATTCGTGCTATTCTTATTGTTGATGATTCCATTTGTGCGTGCAGAAATGGAACCTAAACCAGATGCATTTTATCGTATACTAACTGAACAACATTTTAATCTGGCTGTCACGCAGTTTGATCAAAAGGACGTATTTGGTGCTTGCAGTAATTTACGCATCAGCAAGGGCTATGCCCGACATGTTGATGATAAGACCATTTATGAACACATTACCCTATTATTGGACAAGATGTGTAGTGGAGAAAGCTAATGGCCAAATGGCTTGCGCTAGCATTTTTAGCATTAACAGGACATTGGATATTAGCATTCATTGTCTTTTCTCTAATTTATGTTGAGGAATTATAATGGGTGACGAGAAAGCAGATTACTATCAAATCTGGATGGATCAATGGAAGGATGATGTTGCTAATATAAAGATCGATACAAGTGATGTCAATACACAAGAATGGGACGATTGGATCGCGCAATTTACTGATAATCTAGATTTATTCGAGGATTGGTACTCAGATGGTCGACTATGTGCTAACGATATCAATCTTACCGCTGGTGGCGAAGAAATGCTACGTGTGGCCAAAGATGGTTTTTATGTGCGTGGTGTACGAGTAGAAGCCGATGCTAAAGAAGCCAAAGCTGTTTATGAAGCGTTTAAACAATGGATGACCTATGCTATTTTAAATGGAGAGCTAGGCAACGATAAATAGTGCTTTAAGGAAAGGAATATTTGGCTAAAGAAGACGTAATTAAATTATCAGGAACAGTAGAAGAAATACTGGGTAACAGTATGTTCCGTGTTCGACTTGAAAATGGACATATGGTTACTGCTTACATAGGTGGTAAACTGCGTATGCACACTATTAGGATTATTCTTGGTGATGAGGTTGACGTTGAAATGACACCATATGATCTTACCAAAGCTCGTATAACCTATAGGAAATAATATGTTTAACTTTATTAAATATGTAACTATCACAGAAGCCAAAGAGCCTAAGACCCTTACACACACGCCTTTGCCCTACAAACGTGATGCACTAGAACCCAGCATCTCAGAAGAGACCATAGATTATCATTATGGTGAGTTGTATGGTGGTTATGTCAAACGCTACAACAAAGGCGAAGGTGACCCTGAGTTCAACGAAGCTGGTGCGTTCCTACATGATATATACTTCACACAATTCCGTGTACCCAAAACTAGTAATCCACCAGTTGGTAAGAGCTTAGAGCTGATCGAAGAACATTTTGGCACTTATGAAAAGTTCCAGGAAACTTTAGCTGAACAAGCTATGAAGATACAGGGTAGTGGTTGGATCTACTTGTCACGGCTAGGAGAGATTAAAACTATCAAGAATCACGAGATACGCAAAGATATAGCATTGTTAATAGACTGGTGGGAGCATGCATTTTCCTTGGACTATCAAAGTGATAAAAAGAGCTATCTGAAGAATACGTGGAAAATTATCAATTGGGATATTATAAATCAGCGTATTTAAGAGATAAATACTCGTGGGAACACGGGTATGAGAACAACTAAAAAACACAGACGAATTTATGAAGATTTCTATAATATTAGAATTCCTTCAGATATGGATATACACCATATAGATGGTAATCATAATAACAATGATATTACTAATCTAAAACTGGTTACATTACAAGAACATTATGACATTCATCATGCCCAAGGTGATTATGCCGCGGCATTTAGAATAGCACAGCGAATAGGAATGTCAAAAGAAGAAAAAAGTAGATTAGCATCATTGGCGGCAAGTAGAGCAAACAAAGAAGGCAAATGTGGATTTAGATTAGGCCATGCATCAAAAGCAGGAAAGATAGGCGGAAAGAAAGGTGGAGAATATGCTAAGAAAAATAAAACAGGAATATTTGCTTTAACACCTGAACAGAATAAACAACGACATATGAATAGTGTAATATCAAAATTAATTAAAAATGGTAAGGCATCAGCCTGGCCAAGAGAGGTAATATAACATGGAAGAAGTCTTAGAACAACCACAATTAGTTAAAATGGCACCAGGTGCTATCGCTAAAATAAAAGAGCTAATGGCAGAAGAAAATAATCCTAATTTAAAATTAAGGATGTTTGTCAGTGGCGGTGGATGTAGTGGTATGCAGTATGGATTTACCTTTGAGGAAGAAGCCAACGAAGATGATTTTGATCTAGAGTTCGATGGCATACATCTATTGATCGACAGCATGAGCAGCCAATATCTGCATGGTGCAGAAGTAGATTATACAGAAAGCCTACAAGGCAGTCAATTTTCAATCAAAAACCCAAACGCACAAACCAGCTGTGGTTGCGGTAGTAGTTTTAGCGTATAAGGAAAAACATGGAATACTATGAATGGGTAAGCTATCCTACCCCAGGGTGGCGTCAAGTTAAGATCCAATGAGAATTGCCTTATGCTTCAGTGGGCAAAACCGTACTGGTCATGTGACCGCTGACAATATCAAACGTTATGTAGGTGATCTACTGCCAGCATGTGATGTATTTGCACACTTCTGGGACAGTGAAACCCGTGGCACGGGTTATGCTAATCGCCTAGGTGCTGTCAGCACGGACGCAGAATGGCACAGTCCTCAAACGACCAATCCAGAAAAGAATGTAGAGTTTTATCGCCAATGGCTACCACGTACCGTCATGGTAGAAGAGTATGATCTGCAACCAAATAAAAGCACTTGGGGCGGGCGTCGATGGGATCCTGTAGAAGGCAAGTGGCATGTCAGCATGTGGCGTAGCCTATATGAAGCTAACAAGCTAAAAATGGATTACGCACAGAAAAATCAAATAGTCTATGATTACACAGTTCGCCTACGCAGTGATTTAGTATTTGATTCTAGCAAGAGTCTCAAAGATGATCTAACACTGATACAAAATCCTAATATGTTCGTGTTTGGCGATCATTATGGCATTTGGCCTATACATGGTATGACACGTGTAGAAGATATCTTATGGATTGGTCCTAGTAAGCTCATGGATCAGATATCCTCTTACTATGCCTGCTATACTAATACTGTGACCAACATAGATGATCCACGTAGCCCAGGCTATCAGGATTGGCAATGGCATTCAGCCAGCTGGATAGTCAATCAATTAGGCTATCAATTCTATCCATTGGTCAATAATCAATTGCGGGTCTATACTGAACAAGATATAGAATTAGCCATAGATCCATTGGATCCGGGTTTTGGTCCTCCTGGAAAGCCGGGTGGATTCCATAACAAAAGCATTTGAAAAATACCCGCAGACTGCGGGTTTTTTATTAAGTGAATGCGATAAATATTAGAATAACGAAGGTGTAATCCATGATAATTTCTAATGTTAATATCGGTTCAGGCAATGGTGCCAATGACGGAGAATCTATATATTCTGCGTTCTACAAAGTAAACCAAAATTTCGCCAATGTTCAATCCAATATTAATGCTTTGACTAACAGTGTTAGTTCAGTAGCTGGCCGTACCGGTAATGTAACATTAACCATAGCTGATATAGTTGGATTAGCCACTACCTTTGCCAGCCAAGCAAATATTACCACTGCTAATACCCTGATGAAAGCTTATGTTGATGGACAGATCACAGCGGCTAATTCAGCACCCAACACTGCTAATATTGGCATGCTAGGTTTTGTTAATCTTGCTAATACTATACAATCTTCCATCATCACTGTGTCTAATAGTTCCATGAAGAACTACGTTGATGGACAGATCACGGCGGCTAATTCAGCACCCAATACAGCCAACGTTGGTATGATTGGCTATGTGAACCTAGCAAATACCATACAGTCAGAACAGATCGCATCAGCAAACCTAGGTATCATTGGCTATGTAGATAATAAAGTATCAACAGCTAACATCGGTATCATTGGCTATATTGGACAACAAGTCTCGGCTGCTAATGTTGGTATCATTGGCTATGTAAATCTTGCTAATACCATACAATCAGCACAGATCGCATCAGCAAACTTAGGTATCATTGGCTATGTAGATAATAAAGTATCAACTGCTAATATTGGCGTAATTGGATATATTGATCGTGCTAATACCATACAATCTGAAATCATCACTGCATCTAATATAGGTATCATTGGTTACATAGGTCTAGGTAATACCATAGTCACAGCTGGTATAACTACTGCCAACCTAGGTATGATTGGCTATGTAGATAATAAAGTATCAACAGCTAACATAGGTATCATTGGCTATATTGGTAATCAGGTCAATGCAGCCAACGTGGCTTGGCAGGCCAATGCCCTAGCACAATCTGTATTGATCAATTCACTGAACACAGCGTTTGTAAATCTCGCAGCCAATGCAGAAATACAGCAAGGCAATATCTATAGTATAGAAACCAGCATCGCAAGTGTAAACTCTAGTATAAGTCTCGGTAACACTATACAATCAGAACAGATTACAGCAGCCAATTTGGGTATCATTGGCTATATCGGCAATCAAGTGTCAACAGCCAACATAGGTATCAAGGGCTATATAGATCTGGCTAACACCATACAGCAAGAACGTATAACTGCGGCAAATGTTGGCATAATTGGTTATATTGGTCTTGGTAATACCATAGTCACAGCAGGTATAGTGTCTGCTAATCTCGGACTTAAAGGCTATGTGGACAATGCAGTCTCAACTGCTAACGTTGGTATCAAGGGCTATATTGATCTAGGTAATACCATACAAACTGCACAGATATCAACTGCTAACATAGGTATCAAGGGCTATATCGATCTTGGCAATACCATCCAGAATGCACAGATATCAGCGGCCAACGTAGGTATCATTGGTTATATTGGCGGGCAAGTCACCGCGGCAAATACATCAGCTAATACTGCAAACATAGCTATGGTTGGTTATGTAGACAATAAGGTATTGACTGCTAATATTGGCATAATTGGATATGCAGTACAGCAAGCGACCCTACAAGCAGATGCGGCCAATGCCAGATCCACACTATCAAATACTATAGTGACTGCTGGAATCGTCTCAGCTAATCTTGGGCTAAAAGGTTATGTTGATAACTCCGTGACTACTGCAAATGTAGGAATCATCGGATATATAAACTTGGCCAATACCAGCATGGCCAGTTATGTTGACAGTCAAACGTATTCAAATGTCCAAACTCTATCATTGCTTGCGACTTCAACAGGTAATATCGCCTATGATGGTGTATTGATATCAAATCCCAACTACATCACGGTATCAAATAACTGGGTATATACGCTAAGTTCTACGGTTTCAGACAATATATTATTGGTAACTAGCACAGGATTATTTGCAACTATCAACATGCCAGTAGGGGCAGTAGATGGACAGGTAGCTACATTCAGTGCCAACGCCAAACTTACGATAACCGCAGGCACTGGTACAGTGCAACCAACATTCACTGGTGCCAACATACTAGTCAGCACGTTTAGATATATCTATAGAAGTAATGCGGACATTTGGTATAGAAACTAACCATAGTCTCCATTCTTTAAACTTCGATAAATACTAGATACAACAGGATCTAGGAAATATCATGACCATAACAACAGAAGCATTTCTAGCAGTAGGTGTAGGCGCCGCGGCCAATGACGGCACAGGTGACAGTTTACGTGCGGCATTCGTAAAAGTAAATCAAAATTTTAGCAATATCAGCGACGTAGGATTTGACGCAGCCAACATTAATGTAACTGGTTCGATAGTAGCTGAGGCTGGTCCCAGCGTTATACCATTTTTCTTTGCGAATACCAACATATTTCCTAGTGCTACCACATATCATGGTGCTATCGCGCACAGCCATGATGACGGAAAGATGTATTTTGCACATAGTGCCGAGTGGTTTGCATTAGCCAATGAAGCTCCCTATTATCAAATATTTAAACCCACTGCCAATGTAGCTGTCACTGCCAATGTAGGACAGAGCCGGGTATTATTGGCTCCAACTGGCACCATAGTGAGTTTTGGCGCCAATGTAACATTGCCAAACGCCACTGTGGATGGCACACTGATATCAATTTCAGCCAACGTGGCCACTACCTTAGCAGTAACTCCACAATGGATAACCACGGTTGACCCTACTGGTAATTTGCAATTATCCGCTGGCAACAGCGTAAGTTTTTTATACCATGTTACTGAAAAAAAATGGTTTAAAATAGGATAAAACAATGGCCCTACCTAAGTGGATCACACCCGCAGGTGACCTAGGTATAATACCTGAAACAGAGTATTATCAATATACTCTGGATGCCTATGATCCTAGTGCAGGCACACTGGTTTACAGCCGAGTATCAGGGCGCCTTCCTCCGGGTATACAGGTAGTCAGCACTGGTAGACTGCAGGGTATACCCGTAAGCGAACTAGGTGGTGATCAGAATGTTGAATATACATTTACTGTACGTGTTAAAAATACAACCACCAATGGTATCGCAGACCGCACATTTAGCCTTACAGTAACTAATATAAATCCGCCAATAATTAATGTGCCAACTAGGAATTCTTTCCTGGGACTTTTCCTTGATGGTACAGAATACTCAGAACAGCTAGAGGCTATAGAAGCCACACCAGGTGCTGATCTGGTATGGACCGTTAAAAGTGGTGATCTACCTCCTGGACTAACTCTAAGTTCCGCAGGAGTATTATCAGGTTATTTTGAACCCGTACCTAGTTCCGCACCAGGATCAGACCCTGACTGGGATGATAGTACCTGGGATTTCCTCAGCTGGGATACTTCCTTATATGCTATCAAGAAACGTTTTACATTTACCATACAGGTTACCGATGGGGTCAACACGGATCTCAGCACCTATACCTTAGATGTATATCCACGTAGTTTCCTAACAGCAGATCGAGATGACATCACTGTTGACCTTACATTACTGGGTACAGGTGTACCACTGACCATTGACACTGGCAACAAGCATAATCCAATCATAACTACTGTGCAGTCAGATTTCGTCAGCGTAAGAGAAGGCAATTTCTTCTCGTTTGAATTCCAAGGTATAGATCTAGATGGTGATGAGATCAATTGGTCAGTGCCAGCACTCAGCACTGGCACATACGATGAACAGGCTAGTCCACTTTATGATTATGTTGCTTCACGATTAAGCGGTGGTAGATTATCAAAGGGTATATTTCCTGATGTTAACACTATTACCAACTCAAATACCAACACCAGCACCAGCACCTTAGATTCAACACAGGCCTTCCTTGAACCTGGTACAGTGATCAAAGTCCTAAACACCAGCGATGTTTGGCAATTAGGAACTATTACCAGCAGTGTTACTGTAAGGATAACTGGCAACACGATTATCACAGCCACAACTGGACAATATCTGACACAAGCTAGCAGCACCGCTAATGCTACAATTTCTGATGTCAGTGCAACCACCGGCACTATTACCCTAGTAGGTAATCTTGTAACTGGATTTATCAATACCGAACTACCAACTTATCAGATAACATTCAACGGTAATATCCTAGCCAACGTTGGAGATTACATCACACAGACAACCAGTGGTGCCAACGTAAGAGTAACTGCAGCAGTGGGCACAGCTGGTGGCGCAGGTAGTAGTACAGCAAATGTAATATTCATCACAGGTGGATTTATCAATGGTAATGCTACAACCTCTGGTGGCAATATACAGATACGGGGATTAAGTGTAGCCAAATATCCAACTGCCAATGTCAAAGACATATTTAACACCACTATTACCGCCAACATTGGTGACTTTGTATCACAGGTAGGCTACTCTGGAAATGCCACCGTCACTGCTAATATCAGTGATGCTGTAAGCATTCCTGTTAGATACAATTCGGGCACATTTAATGCACTAGGTGGTAATCTAGTGATAAATGGTGTTAATGCTAACGTTTGGATAGTTAATACGACTTCAACTGTAACAGCAATAGGAACAGATGCTACTGTAGGTCAATATATCACGCAGGCCAATGCCAATGCTATAGTAACTGCCAATGTGATAAATGGCACTGTAATTCCTGTGACATTCTTAGCTAACGCTTTCCAGACAGGATCAACGTCAGGTAATATACAATTATCCGGCGCAAATGTAAATTTATTTCCTACAAATGTGGTTTGCAACACTGACATTACTGCCGTATACAATACAGCCAACTACTTTGATGTCAACACCAATCTAGCCACAGCTATCCCACAGATCAATGGATCTACGCTGACCTACAGCAACCTAACTGCCATTGTCAGCGTGGGAGTATCACTAGGTGCGTTAGCCACAGAAGGTACAGTTGGATTTGACAGTGGTAAATTTGATCAGGGCGTACTAAACTTACCAAGTGGACTTACACTGGTAGAAGACAGCGGATGGTTATATGGTACTCTTGCTGATCAGATAGCAGATGAAGTTGAATATGAATTTGAGATAATCGCATATAAAGCTGATGATCCAACCTATGAAGATCGCCAGATCTTCATTTTGACGGTATTAGGTGATCTAAACAATCGTATAGATTGGGTCACTGCTAGTGATCTAGGTACTATCACCACAGGCAAGGTCAGTGACTTATTTGTTTATGCTACTAGCGCACTTGGTAAGACATTGTTCTATGAATTAACCGCAGACAGCTATCAGAGATTACCTCAAGGATTGTCACTTACCTTAGATGGGTTAATCAGCGGTCGTGTAAGTTTCCAAACATTTAGCGTTGATCAAGGTACCACAACTTTTGATGAAGAAGATACTACATTTGACTTTACCTATAGATTTACAGTTACAGCAAGAGATCTTGCGAACACTGTATCCAGTAATAGGACATTTACCTTAAGAATCAGAGCATTTGATAAGATACCATATGAAAATCTTTATCTCAAAGCCTTACCTACACAGGAACAGAGAAACAGTTTCCGAGATTTAATCACTGATACTGCTATATTCCCATTGGAAAAAATCTATAGACTAGAAGATCCATGGTTTGGCCTGGCTGCAGATATAAAAACTCTGCACCTAGCAGGCCTAAGTCCCAGCACGCTGGCAGAATATACTCAGGCCGCAGATACTAATCATTATACTAAACGTTTGACCTTTGGTGAGATCAAAACTGCTAGAGCATTAGACACGAATTTCAATGTCAAATATGAGGTAGTATACATAGAAGTACAGGATGCTAATACCAATGCTCTAGGTGAAGGTCCAGCTAATACAATAGAGTTAGCAGGATTAATAGATAATCCATATCTCGTCGGTAATAACAGTTATACAACAGCTTATCCTAACAGCTTTGAAAACATGAGCAACGTCATGGTGTCAAGTATCACCTATCAGGACAAGGGTGTGTTGCCAGACTGGATGACCAGTCGCCAAGAAGACGGACGTCAACTAGGTTTTGTGCGTGCCGTTGTATTAGCCTACACCAAACCAGGTGAAAGCGATCTTATAAGTTATAGATTGAGACAAAGATCATTTGATTTTAATACCATCGACTTTACTGTAGATAGGTATCAACTAGATAACGTCTATACAGAAAACTATGATATTTCAGCTAATGCATTCTTGACCAGTGATGAAACCACATTTGATCGCTATCCAGCACTATCATCCACATTGACCTACGCTACTACTGTGGACTTTGCTATCAGCACTGCGTTTGACGCTATCAATCAACACTATCTACAGGACATCAAAGATGCAGGCGGATTTGATGGCATAAAAAATATCAAAGATGGTGACACACTGGTATTTGCACAACAGGAATACAGTGCTACGGGATCAACATTAGTTACCTATGAGCAGGGTTGGAGCAACGCTATAGTGCTTTGGGATGAAGTAGGTTGGGCTTATAATGAAGATACCACAGATGATGATACTTTAACTCCAGAAGACCTTACACTTACACCACCAAATCCTGGACCATATGACACCACTCCAGGGCAGAAATGGGATCAGGCCAACTATATACCTGGATTCAATGAATATATTCTAGGTTCTACTGTAGCTGTAGGCACTGCTGGATTCCCTGCAAGTCCCCAAGATGGTGATCTAGCTGTGGTAAGTGACATAGTTTATGCCTATGATAGTGATAGCAGCTTATTTAGAGTAGCTAACCAGCGTGCGGCAGTGTGGCAGGTTAATATCAGCGATGATGATATAGTAACACTTACACTTATACGTGGTATAGATTACTATGATAGTGTTTATGTACGCAACGGATTTACCTATGGAGATACCAATATCTACTTTGATCCTGTGGTAAAATCAGGTAAATCTGTACCAGACTACAGCAAAATACCACAACAGATACGCACTACCTACACTACCTTTGATGGCAACGGCACTAGATTCTATGACAATCGAGATGAGTATGTGGTTCCTGAACAAGGAGATAAATATATTAAATTTACCAAGATTGGAGTATTTACATGACAAGCAGCATCAACCCAAATAACATAGATGGCACGTATCCTATTGCGGGCCAGGATAACGACAGCCAAGGCTTCCGTGATAATTTTATCAACATCAAGAATAACTTTACGTTTGCCTATGATGAGTTAACTGATCTACAGAGCAAGGCGGTATTAAAAAGTGCCCTAAGCGGTGGCAGTTTAAATAATGACATGGCTTATGCTCAGCTGATATCTCCACAATTATTAAAATCAGTCGAAACTGTCAACAATCTTGGTACGAAAACGGGCAGTTTTACAATCAGCTGGGCAGATGGACATTTCCAATATTACACTACATCAGGCAATACCACACTGGCATTTAGCGATTGGCCAACCAGCGCATACTATACCTGTCTTAGACTGCAGATCACAACCGATACTACCAATCGCACAGTGACTTTCCCAGCTGCAGTTTCAGTTGGCCTAAGTGACATCCAAGGTGCAGTTGGTCAGGTAGTCACACTTCCAACAGCTGGCGTTTACTTATTTGAGCTAACAACCTTAGACAATGGCAGCACTATTACTATCCAAGATCTATTACGCAATTATGACATAGTTACAACAGGATCTAGTGGTGCATTTACTAGTTTAAATGTTTCAGGCAATGTTCTAGCAACTGGTTTAACAGTATTTGGTAATACAACTGTTGGTTTAGCTGGGGTAGCAAGTGGCCAATTCCATTCAGTGGTTGGTAATATCACCCAGACCTCATCAGGTGGTGCTGTTTACATCAATACCACTGGTAATGTATTAGCCGCCCAAGTAGTAGCAGGTGCAGTAACATCAACTGGATTTATCAATACCACTGGTAACGTAAGTGGTGCTGTAGTCAATGCAGGTGCACTTAACTCGACTGGTTTAATCAATACCACAGCTAACGTTTTAGCAGCATCAGTAACTACAGGTGCACTTATTAACAACGGTAATATTATCATCGCTGATCCAATTGGTGCAGGTAGTTTTGGTTCTAATCTCACAGTCAAAGGAACTATCAATTATAAAACTCAGGATTCTTCTAATAATTTCAGCGTGGCCACTACTTCTAAATCACTGACATTAGAACCGGGTGGTGATCAATTCTTATTACTTAATATCACCGCTAATTGTGCTATTAACTATAATGCTACTATAGTTAGAGGACATCAAACCACTGTGCATGTAAAAAATTCCGCAGGTGCATTGGCCTATGTAATCGTGCCAAACAATAACACAACTACCGGTAATGCCTTTATTGGTCTAGCAGATGGACAAGTTGGAAGATTCGAATTCACTAGCTATGGTACAGACGCTGGTAATGTTATGGTTACAGTCACACGCTAATCAGCCAAAAACCCTTGACTCCTTATACCGTATTAGTATATAATATAGTATAAGGAGTCGTCTTTTATGCATCCACTAGCGCCAGATCTAAGTAAACTTACAGATGATGAGCTGCAAAAGAAACGTAGTGATCTACATAACAAACTACATTTTGCTTACCGTACTGGTAACGGAGATCTGGTGGCACAATTATCAATGCTAATACAAGATTATGATATAGAAATACAGGCTCGTAATCAGAAATTACTAGATCAAATGGCCAAAAACAGCAAGAATTTTGGTAATATCATAAACATATCCAAATGAAATACGATCAATACGGTAGGACTTACACAACCAGTAATGAACTATGCGACTTACTGTATAAGAATCCCGACTTGGATCTGAGCCTATTCCAAGTTGAAGATCCGCAAGAATTCAACAAAAGTCGTAGCGAATTACACGCAGATCTGCCTAATTTACATGGATATGTTACACTAGCAGATAGTGTTGAAGAATTTGATCAACGATTCCAACGCAAGTGGCACATGCCCGAAGAATACAAACAATTAGATATCGCTGAATATGTGCTATCATTATGTAAAACTGATCATGAACTGCAACGGGTAGGCCAAGAATTATTGTTGTTCCAAGAGCGTAATGCGTTTGATCTATTGCGATATATGAAATATCTGGTAGACACTTTAAGAAAAAATAACGTAGTATGGGGTGTAGGTCGCGGGTCAAGTGTGGCTAGTTATGTGTTATTCTTACTTGGAGTCCATAAGATTGACAGCCTTTACTATAATTTAGATATAGAAGAATTCCTGAAATAAATACGCATATAATAGGAGAAACACACGATGTCAAAAACACATAGAACAGCCAGAGGCGAAGCAGTTGACATGGATATGATTAGATTATCAAATGAAAGCACTATAGCCATTGGTAATATGAAAACTAATGCCCGTGGAGATCAACTTGGACCCGGTGGAAAAGTTGTCAAAAGCCGCGCACAGGTCATGCAGGAATATCACAAATTAAATACCAGCGTAGCAGAAGATATCCCAGTGGGAGCATCATCTACTGTAGTTGAACAAGCACCTATGACTAACTTGACAACTCCTGTAGCAGAAGATACACCGGTGACAGAATCATCAGCTACTCCGCAGTATGTTAAACCACGTGGTAGTTTCGCAGAATCTGTAGCTGAACAAACCGAAGTCACACAGGAATTACTAGAACCTGCAGCATCACGTAAAACTGATGGAATCACACGCATCTAAGGACCCCTATGTCAGCATACGATCCAACCAAGATAAAATCAATCAGAGCATTGAATGATTATATTATAGTCACAGATATGAATTTTGACCAAAAGATAACGCATGGTGGTATAATTATTCCACATAGCGATAAGAAACTAGAAGGTATCCATGCTCGTTGGGCACGTGTTTATGCCATTGGCCCAACGCAATTAGATGTTAAAATTGGACAATATGTCCTAGTCAGCCATGGTCGATGGACCAGAGGCTTGGATATAGAGGATAGTGAAGGTAAAAAAACCATACGCAGAATCGACAACAAAGACATCCTCATGGTTAGCGATGAACCCCAACAAGATGAAACTATAGGTAGAGGTTTGTAATTGTTGGACGACGAAGTACATTACGTTCCCCACGAAGTAGTAAGCACTATCCGGAAACTAGCCAGAGAAGCCAGCAGTCCTTATGCTGATGGTTTTACCGCCTGCTCTTACAAACATGATTTATACATATTAAAATGTTTTATTGAAGATGAATATAAACGTTGTCCGGATTTCCCACAGCAAGAAGCGGAGTGGGAACAGGTTCGGTTAATGGAAATACTCAAAAGAAAATGATGATAATCATAATACTTGCAATCTTTGTTGGCTTATGCTACTATGTATATAAAATGCCAGGCGGATGTCACGGATCGTGTGATCAAGGCCGTAAACAATGTGATTGTAAGGATGACTTATGAAAGAATTATGGGTAGAAAAGTATAGACCGAAAACACTTGATGGCTATGTATTCGTAGATGATCATCAACGTGATCAGGTAGCAAATTGGATCAAAGCAGGAACGATCCCACATTTAATGTTCCATGGTGGTCCAGGCACAGGAAAAACTACATTGGCTAAGATGTTGATCAATGAGCTGCAAGTAGATGAATATGACGTATTAGTAGCTAACGGTAGTAAAGAAGCACGTAAGGTAGAATGGGTTGACAAGCTGATCAGCTTTTGCCAAACCATGCCATTTGGTCAATTCAAAGTTGTGTTAATTGATGAAGCTGACTACATGAATCCAGTTTCAGTGCAACCAGCACTACGTAATTTAATGGAGGAATTTAGCGACAGCGTCCGCTTTATACTTACCTGCAACTATCCAAACAAAATCTTACCACCAATACACAGTCGTTGCCAAACACTTAAGATCGCCAAATCAGATCACACAGAATTCACTGCTCGGGTGGCAACTATCTTAGTTGCGGAAAAGATAAATTTTGATCTCGATACCTTAGACAGCTATGTGAAAGCCACATATCCAGATCTGCGTAAATGCATACAGTTAGTGCAACAGAATAGTCAAAATGGCGCATTACGCAAACCTGGAGACGGAGATGGTACAGTAGGAGATTGGCGCTTAGATGCGGTAGATCTGTTCAAATCAGGTAAGATCAAAGAAGCCCGCACACTAATCTGTAGCCAAGCTAACGCAGAAGATATGGACGGTATGTTCCGTTGGATGTATGACAACTTAGATCTATGGGCTAAAACAGATGAAGGCCAAGATGAAGCTATCTTAATTATACGCGAAGGATTAGTAAATCATAGTATGGTCAGTGACGCCGAAATCAATCTAAGTGCTACATTAGTTAAACTTACGAGTATCGAATGCTAGATTTTCCTAAATTTTATGTGCATGAGGAATGGTATAACATTTTTAAAGGTTCTTCGTGGCCGGACTGGGAAGATTTTATATCTATGCCTGATTATGACAGCTTACCAATTAATTTGAAGCAAGAAATAATTGGAGTAATTTTAAATTTTCCAAAATATCAAAAACACTGTGCTCCTTATCTGAGATACGCATTTTCAGATTGTGAATTAATTGAACACAGTTATTCAGATTCATGGCAAGATATGTTTGTTCTAACCATGTTGAACGGTAAGAAAAATGGAACTTTTTTAGAAATTGGTGCCAATATGCCTGTCAAACAATCAGGGCAACCTGCGGGGGTGGGTTATAATAACACCTATCTATTAGAAACACAATTTGGTTTTAAAGGTATAAGCATTGATATTCAAGATTTTAGTACAGACTGGATGAGCTGTCGGTCCAATGGTAATTTTGTACAGACAGATGCTTTAATGTGTGATTATGATGAATTATGCAAAAAACACAAAATGTCTACGAATTTTGATTATCTTCAAGTTGATGTAGATCCGGCAATTAATTCTTTAGAGGCATTAAAGAAAGTTTTAGGATCTACTTTGAGATTTTCTGTAATAACTTACGAATCTAATGTAGATTTCGAAAATGATCGCAAATTAGCGGAAGAATTAAGAATTCAGTCCCAACAGCTATTAGAGAATCATGGATATACTTTGTTGATCCCGCATGTGGGATTGGCTGATTCTAGTAAAGGGTGGCAGGAATACGAAGATTGGTACATTGACGAAACTAAAATTTCTAATGAAATTATCAAAAAATTCAGTATATTTAAAAATTCTAATAAAACTATCCCACCATATAAAATTTTTATAAACAATGAAAAGACTGAAATTAACTGATTGTGGTGCTAGAGGATGGTTTGTGGGAGATTTTCCGGAAGCTGCATATAGAACCAAAGACTTTGAAGTATGCTACCAATTTAATCCTAGAACTACAACTCCTAGTCATTTTCACAGAGAATTGACCGAAATTACCTTAGTTATTAGTGGAAAACTACTATTAAATGGTGAGTTATATGGCCCGGGTGATATACATATCTTAGAACCGGGCGATATAAGTCAATTAGAGTATTTAGAGGATACTCAAGTTGTTACTATAAAAACACCTAGTGTTCCTTCAGATAAGCATTACCTGTAGTTAAATCTCGCCATAGATCGATAAAATCTCCCTTACCGCTGGATGTCTCGCGATATCTCTTGATTGAAATTCAACACCGGCTACATACTTACTCTGTTGGTATGCTTCAACAAGGCCTTTGAAACCTAGTAAACCGTTGTCATTATCACTACGGTCTGCCTGACGTGTATCGCCTGTAACAACTATTTTAGAACCTTCACCGAGTCGCGTTAGGAGCATCTTCATCTGTCCAGGAGTGGCGTTTTGCATTTCATCTGCTACTATCCAACTATCCTTAAAAGTGCGACCTCTCATGAATGCTAGTGGAGCTATCTCGATCACTTGTTCTTCTAGCATACGGGCTACTTCTTGTGGACGATAGTATTCTTGTATGACATCAAACAAGGGTCTGGTCCACGGTTCCATCTTTGCTGTTATATTGCCTGGTAGGAAACCATGACGCTCATCGTCCACCCCTACCGCTGGACGTGTTAGGATGATTTTACTTACTGTACCTTCTTTAAAAGCCTTAACTCCTGCCTGCATGGCCAGCATGGTTTTACCAGTGCCAGCTGGACCAGTGGCAAATACTATGTGTTTTGTGGGATCTGTAAGAAGTTCGATATATGTTTCTTGATTAAGGCTTTTTGGAATTAATGTTACTGTCTTTCTCTTTTCTACGTATTGGTTAAAACTAAGTGTGTTATCTGCTGCTAGTGCTACATTACGCATTCTACGTTTAGACATAAGGCTCCCTGTTGAAGTAAATTGTAGATTATGAAGATCTACAAAGATATTTAAGAGAAAGAAATTAGTTTAATTAAGTGTAGTTTAATTTTTGTTTTTGGTGACTAAATATTAAGCTATCTTCATAAAATCCTTTAATTCCTTAATCAAAATATCTGCATAAATAACATAAAGAGTACATTTATTATGGCAAAACCAATCTCAGATGTAATTGAAAATACCAAAGACATATTCATGACTGATTCAGCTCTGACCAGCTTACTGGATTTTGAACGTGTGTTAGATGAATTAGATCTTTATGTATTTGCACACTGGAAAGAAGGTGAACTTGTAGAAGGCCCTATCTATGAAAAATATTTTGTAACCTGTACATTCATGTGGCCTTACAAGTTGATGCCAGATCCACGTGGTGGGGAACGTTTATTAGACTATGATTGTGAAGTCTATTATGCTAAAGATCAACTAGAATATCCAATCAAAGTAGAAACGCCTGATGATTTTGAACCAGGCACTAAGATGCCTAAGATGGCTAAAAAACCCGTATGGTTAGTTACTATAGTTATGCCAAAAAAACTTATGCAGGAAATACAGCAAGGTAGTTTGGAACTAGAATCAGCTACGCTTGACCTAGAAGATATTGAAAGTGCCTACGAAGAAGGTGAAGATCAAGCCATGACTGATCAAGAACAAGAGCAACAAAATGCCGAACAACAAACTGCTTAGAGAAAATCTAGAACAAGGCGATCTTACACGCCTGATCCATAACGAACTACACATTGACCAATATAAGTCAAAAATGGGTACAGATGAAGATGTCTGCGTAGTTAGTTTTAAAGTCAAAGGTAAAGAACCATCAGCTGACCTAGTTAGTTTTATTGAAAAAGGTTATAATTTCGTCCTTGATGCAGATGTTAGTTCAGGTGAAAAAGAAGGTGGTGATTATCTGGTGTTTGTAGAACTAGAACGTTCTAAAAAATTACCCACACAGATCATAGATATTATGGACGATCTAATGAATCTCACAGAACAAAAACTAGAAGATTGGCGTGTGCGTTACTATAAATCCACAGCCGATAATGATCTTACTGAAGAATCTCTAGCTAGCATTATTCCCCTAACTCCAGAGGCCTATGACGCCAAGTATGGTAAAGACGATGAAGAAATTGAACCAGAAGATATTACACGAGATCTAGATCAGATGAAAGCTACAGCAGGAGTTCCTGTGACTACCACCGCACCTGTGAACGATTTTACGGAAAGCCTAAGAGTCGCAGCAGGTATTAAATAAAAGGAGAAAATAATATGTTAACATGTATCGTTGTATTTTTAGTAGGTGCACATCTAGGTGCAAAATATCCAAAATATGCTACATTGATCGTTGATAAAGCATTAGCACTAGCAAAAGCAGTGGTTAACAAAATTAAAGACACCTTGGCTAAGAAATAAAAATTAAATTGAAAGGAATCAACCATGCAAATCACAGCAGAACATATCAAACAAATATTTCCCAAATACAAATACCCAGATGACCTAGCAGACGCACTCACAGAGTCGTTTGACAAGTATGAGATCAATACTGTTAATCGTGCGGCTGGTTTCCTAGCACAGTGTGGGCATGAATCAGCAGGGTTTACTATTCTTAAAGAAAATCTAAACTACAGTGCTGAAGGTCTTACAAAGACATTTAAGAAATACTTTCCCACACTAGAATCAGCTACACCATATGCTAGAAATCCAGAAAAGATTGCTAACAAGGTATATGCTAATCGCATGAGCAACGGTGATGAAAAGTCAGGCGACGGATATAAATTCCGTGGCCGTGGCGCTATCCAGTTGACTGGACGTGACAACTATACACAGTTTGCCAAAGCTGTTGGCCTAACTCTGGATGAAGCTGTCGCAGATTTAGAAACACTAGACGGTGCTATTGAGTCAGCTTGCTGGTTCTGGAAGAAAAACGGCTTAAACGCTATCTGCGACAAAGACGATATCGTGCTTATGACTAAACGTATCAACGGTGGTACCATTGGTCTTGAAGATCGCAAGAAACACTATGAACATGCTAAACATGTATTAGGCGAGTAACATGTGGATCTTACATTTCTTACCTGACAGTTTCTTAATATATGTCATAAATGGCATCTGTATAGCCGGTGCTGTGGCTACTGTATTAGGTTTCTTCTTAGGTTGGGTTCCGTTCGTTGGACGTTGGAAACTACCCCTACAGCTATTAGGTATAGCTCTATTAGTAGCAGGTGTCTATTTCAAAGGTGGCTATTCAACGGAAATGGAATGGCGTAAGCGTGTGGCAGAAGTTGAAGCTAAAGTTAAAGTAGCTGAGGCTAAAGCTAAAGAAGCTAATACCAAAGTACAAGAAAAGATAGTAACTAAGATAGTTAAGATCCAGGAAAAAGCTGAAGTAGCTAAAGAAAATATCCGCAGGAATCGTGAAAAAATCAATGCAGAATGTAAACTCAGTGATGAAGCCATCGCCGCGTATAATCAAAGTATCATCAAGGAGAAGAAATAATGCGTAACTTATTCCTTGTGAGTTTATTATTTTTAACAGGTTGTGCTACAAGTGTGCCAGTAACTATGAGTTTCCCACAGGTGCCAGAAGCACTAAGCAAACCCTGCGATCTACTACTACCTTTAGATCCAGCTAAGAAAGACCTAACTGATTTATTGGAAAATACCACAGACAATTATGCCAAGGCCAAAGAGTGTCATGCTAAGAGCAAGGCTTGGTTAGAATGGTATGAAACACAACGTAAGATATTTGAGGAAGTGAAATGAAAAAATTAGCATTAGCGTTAACACTTATATTACTAACAGGGTGTGCGACTATACAACAAAGCACTCTTTATCGTGCTTGGTATATGGCCAAGTTTGATAATAATGAATACAGTCAAATTAATAGCATACGCACAATATCTAACTTAGGTGCAGGCAAGTGTGGCACACCTGAAGTTGTGCCTGTGGTAGATAGTCTATACTACAAGTCAGTAGAATTTAAAAACTATGCAGGTAGTATTCCACATAACGAAGAAGTAGTCAAGATGAGTAGCGAATTAGCTGATATCATTAAAGGACTTAATGAACGATATCATGGAATCGAACCAGTCAGCACTAGCTACTGCACACTTAAATTTGGTAACATAGAGAAAAATTCTGTAACAATTCAAAACGTCATAGGAGCAAAACCAAGATGAGTACCTTAGCACAAGCACAACAATTAGACGCACAATTCCGTGCTGGACAATTATCAGCAGGCGAGTATAAAGAATTACTAGAAGATCTCAAGCACACTGCTGCAGTCAATGAAGCTGCAGGGGATCTAGCTAAACTTACCCAGATACATGAAGTCTTAGAAGATCTCAAATCTGCCGCTGGCCTGATTTAATCGAATCTAATAAATACTATTATAATAAACAGCACTAGGAGCTTAAACAATGGCATTAGCAGCAGAAAAAAAATCAGAAGATTGGATGACCACCAAGTGGCGACCATTGATGGCCGTAACATACATGGCTACTATATGGTTTGACTTCATCGTAGGTCCAATCTTATATAATTTATTACAATTTTGGAATCCAGGACAGGCAGTTACAGCCTATGCTCCAGTTACCCTACAAGGTGGCGGCTTATATCACATCAGTATGGGTGCTATCTTAGGTATCGCGGCGTGGACTCGTGGTAAAGAAAAAGTAGCGGCTATCGAAACAGGTGAACCGGGAAAATAGCAGGGTTCGGAACAGCCCCTGAAGTAAGTGTTCCCGATCAACCACAGTGGATAACACCTTCTCCAGAAGTTCCACAACAGACTTGGACACCGCCGCCTGCTCCAGTAGCAGATGACTTTGGTAGTGCACCTCCGGCGTTTGATGATGCATCTGCAGAAACTCCTGCACCAAGTGCATCGATCGCAGCTGACCCAAATCGTCCATTGCGCAGGAAAAAATAATCAGCTGATCATCGGTTGACGTTAAATAAAAAGGCAAGTATAATTAATATTTGCCTTTTTTATTGACCAAGGAATCCATAATGGAACTCACTGAAGAACAACGCCCCCTACTAGAAAGCCTAATATATCTCAACCAATGTAAGACCATCGTAGAAATTGGTGTAGCAGAAGCTAAAACCACAGCGTTTCTCTGTAATGGCGCCAAGATGTATGACGAGCATGTTTACGGATATGATCTATGGGACACACATGGACTTAAGAATCAATTTGAACATTGGTCCACTAAAGAAAAATGCGAAGAATATCTCCATTCAAAAGGTCATACGAATTTTACCCTTACAAAAATCAACAGCAAAACTGATGAATTCTGTGAACTGATCAAGACTCGCCATCCGGTCATCGATCTGGCCTATATCGATGGTTGTCATAGTTATGAAGGTATCAAGAATGATTTTGATGTAATCTACTCACAGCTAAGTGAAACTGGTGTTATCGTATTTCATGATACCCTACGTATCGATGGTTGCCGTGAGTTTATGATCGACTTACGCACTAAATTCTTTGATGGTACATTTGATCTTATCACTTTCCCATTTGGAAGCATGTTCTACAGCGATGGCAATGTGGTAAATCGCCGCACAGGGATTAGCGTGTTGGCTAAACGTAGTTTCGCTACATTAGATCTACCTATCGATGAGCAGTGTAATCTAGACGAACACTTCCAAGAGATCTATGTTAAAGAAGAAGAATGGTACGAGAAAGAACTCAAGAAAGCAGCTAAAAATAAATAAGTTTGACAGCCAACTAACTTGATTGTATAATACTTAATATGGCTAATGCATATGAAACATTAGGAGTGCCTAAAGGGGCTTCTGAAGACGACATTAAACGAGCTTACCGCAAACTAGCGGCTAAGCATCATCCTGATCGAGGTGGGGATACCGCTAAGTTCCAAGAGATTCAATCAGCTTATGAAACCCTCACAGACCCACAGCGTCGGGCACAGCATGATAATCCATTCCAACATCACCAAGGACCAAATGGTAGCCATTTCGAGTTTCATTTTGGTGGTGGTGACCCAAATGACATATTTGCTCAATTTTTCGGCCAAGGCTTTCCAGGCGGCAATCCATTCCAAAGACAAACTCAACCAAGGCGTAACAAAGATCTACGTATCAATCTGCAGATTACACTTGCCGAAACACTTAATGATCAACGTCGATCAGTGAGCGTGCAGACAACCAAAGGTGAGCGTTTTACTGTAGACGTAAACATACCCAGAGGTGTAAACAATGGCACTACTATCAAATACAGCCAAATGGGTGATAACTTTTTTGATACATTGACAAGAGGTGATCTTTATGTTATAATTAATCTTATAGCTGATCAGAGATTCCAACAACATGGTATTAATCTCGTCAGTGATTTGGAGATTAACTGTATAGAGGCCATGACAGGCTGTGATAAGATCATACAAGGCATAGATGGTAAAGAATTTAATATCAAGATCCCACAGGCCTGCCAATATGCAACCAAATTTGGTCTGCAGGGACAGGGATTGTATCAGATTAATACCAATGTGCGAGGGGATCTAATAGTCAATGTGATTATAAAAACACCTAGCCTAACCGAATCTCAATTAAGCATACTTAAAAATCTATAGATAACCTACTAAATATTTTTATAAAGGAACATACAAGTGTCGATGCACAGCAATCCAGAAATTGAAAACATAGTCAATACAGCTACTACCATAGCCAAAGACTACAACCATCAATATGTGACATTAGAACATCTATTGATAGCATTGATAGAATTTCCTTCTTTTAATAAGTTACTAGTAGATTTTGGCGTAGAAGTAGAAGAACTACTACGCGATCTTTATGAATATATCGGTAAACAGGAATATCTAGTAGCACCAATAAAAACAGAAGAACTAGTACCCCAACGCACACACAGCCTCGAGCGTGTGTTCAATCGTGCGTTTACACAGGTCTTGTTCAGTGCCCGTGAACAGATGGAGACCGTTGATCTTTATCTCAGCATCAGCCAAGAACCCAATAGTCACGCTGCCTACTTCTTGCTCAAATGGGGTGTTAATCGTCGTCAGTTAGTTGATTATTATTCACAACATCATGGAATCGCAGGCAAGAAACCCAAGGATGTCAAAAATAACTATGAAAAGATCCTTGATGAGTACTGTACTAATCTTAATCAACAGGTTCTAGAAGGTAAGATAGATCCTGTTATTGGTCGCATGTATGAGATAGAAGAGATCACACAGGTTCTTGCACGCCGTAGTAAATCTAATGTATTGATGATCGGTGATCCAGGTGTAGGTAAAACCGCTATCGCAGAAGGTCTGGCGCACAAGATCGTCAATGGTGAAGTACCCGAATATCTAAAACCTTACACGGTATATAATCTAGAGATTGGCAGTTTACTGGCAGGTAGTAAGTATCGCGGCGAGTTCGAAGAGAAACTCAAAGATGTGCTAGCATCACTCAACGCAAAAGGTAACACTATCCTGTTCATCGATGAAGCGCATCAGATGCAGGGAGCGGGAGCAGGTGGATCAAGTTCAGTAGATTTTGCCAACATGCTGAAACCAGCATTAGCCAAAGGCAATATCAAAGTTATCGCTAGTAGTACCTTTGAAGAATACACACAATCATTTGAAAAAGACCGTGCTCTGATGCGCAGATTTTATAAACTAAACATAGATGAACCTACACCACAGGTGGCCAAAGATATCTTATATGGTCTACGCACACATTTTGAACGGTTCCATGGTGGAGTCATCAGTGACGAAGCAGTTGACACTGCTGTAGATCTTTCAGTACGCTATCAAACAGACAAACGCTTACCAGACAAGGCCATTGATTTGATTGATATGAGCTGTGCTAGATTAAAGATAAAAAATCCCGATTTCACAGTTGCCAAACTAGACATAGTTGATACTATCAGCAAGGCTACAAAAATTCCTAAAGAAAATCTGCTTACTGAAAAAGCCACAGAAAATCTAGTAAATCTGGAATCAACCATCAAAGAACGTTTATATGGCCAGGATACTGCTGTAGATGAAGTACTAGAAAAGATCTATGTAGCTAAAGCCGGTATGAAAGCACACAACAAACCAGTAGGTAATTTTTTATTCTTAGGACCAACTGGTACAGGTAAGACCGAACTTGCAAAATTGTTGTCAGAAAATCTCAGCATGAAACTTATTAGGTTTGATATGAGTGAATATCAAGAGAAACACGCTATGGCTAAGTTAATAGGTGCTCCTCCAGGGTATGTGGGCTATGAAGATGGCAACCTAGGTGGCGGATTATTGATCAGTGAAGTAGAACGCAATCCACATAGTGTTATATTATTAGACGAAATCGAAAAAGCACATCCAGATATCACTAACTTGCTCTTACAGATTATGGATGAAGGTTTCATCACCGGATCAAATGGTAAAAAGGCAGATTGTAGAAATGCAATATTGGTCCTTACGTCAAATTTAGGTGCCGCAGATGGCGAACAAAATGCTATCGGCTTCGGACGTAGTCTAACTAAAGAGGGTACAGATGACGAAGCAGCTAAAAAGTTCTTCAAACCAGAGTTCCGTAATCGTTTAGACGCGGTAATAAAATTCGCTAAACTTGACAAGATATCAATGAAGAAAGTAGTTGTTAAATTCTTAAATGAACTAAACGATTTGTTAATGGAGAAAAATATCAAGGTTCATGCAACCGAATCTCTAATAGAGCATCTAACAGATGTAGGTTTTGACCCGGCTATGGGTGCCAGACCTTTGGCACGCAAGATTAGTGAATTGATTAAGGTACCTTTAAGTAAAAAAATCTTATTTGATCATGTAGAAAATGGTAGTATCGTTACTGCTGATTGGTCCAATGATGAAATAAAGTTTACTATAATCGCTCCTCAGTTGGATTTATTAGAAAACAAAACAGTTGACGAAAACGGTTTTATTGTAGTAGAATAATTTAAATAAGTGATTTTCTGTAGATAAATAATATGAGTATATTATTAAGGAATCACGATCGTGGCAAAATTGCATGAAGAAGTGCTGGTAATTAAAGTAAGCAAGCTATTAAAAGACACAGAATCAGCTGGAGAAATACTAAACGCAGAAACAGTTACTAGTTTAGAAGCGGTAGTACAAGAACTTGCTGGTGCAAATACACTAGTAGAAATTCAAGTAGCATAATAATACATTAAAAGGTAGATTTTCGATGAGCAAACAATCAAAACGCATTAAACCTAATGCCCCTAGCATGATCAAACAACAACCAGTACCTCCGCAACAAACAGCGATTGGTTCAGCACAACAAGTGCCGCAACCAGACTGGACCAAGATACATATCCATTTTGGTATTCCCTGCTACGGTGGACAAATCACAGAACCTTGTTTTACCAGCTTCTTGCGTTTTATTTTAATGGCTAGCCGCATGGGACTACAATGGTCATTGGACACTATGGTCAATGAATCATTAGTAACACGTGCTCGTAATAACTTGATGGCCAAGATGATGACCAACAAGGCTGCTACACACTTTATGTTCATTGACGCAGATATCCGCTTCCAACCAGAAGCGATCTTTATGATGCTGGCTACAGACAAAGATGTTATCGGTGGACTTTATCCTAAAAAAGCTCTGCCGATTAGTTATGTGATCAATGTACAACCAGGCACACAGATTGTAAACGACATATTTAAAGTAGATACCATGGGCACGGGCTTTATGATGTTCAAACGTCACGTATATGAAAAACTCTGCGCAGCGCATCCAGAAACAAAATATGTTGACGATGTGGGTCTAGGCAAACAATTTGAACCAACTATGTATTCAATCTTTGATACCGAAATAGATGAAAAAGGTCACTATCTGAGCGAAGATTGGACATTCTGTCGTCGTTGGGCTAAACTAGGTGGTGAGATCTATGCTCATGCTAAGGTATTATTAAATCACAGTGGTCATTATGAGTTTGCAGGTGA
>Ga0194133_10001412_pt1 | contig 41870 bp, 30 predicted proteins | sample TA2KigOf40mmetaG_FD_155448 | JGI IMG/M metagenome (GOLD analysis project Ga0194133, IMG submission 155448) | Freshwater microbial communities from Lake Tanganyika, Tanzania - TA2015055 Kigoma Offshore 40m | ecosystem: Environmental > Aquatic > Freshwater > Lake | place: Tanzania: Lake...
CACCTCCTTTCTAAGGAATTCGATCTGCCAAGAGCTCACTCTTGGCACCATGTCCGCCACGCCTGGCTGGCTCTTTCCACCCCCCGACCCATCGCCCCCGTCGCGCCTCCGCGCGCCGGGGGCTTTTCATTTGGCGCGCTCCGCCCTCCATTTGGCCTTGCCCGTCCCTTGCCACCCCCCGATCATGAAATTTCAGATCCCGTCCGAGGAAGCCACGATGTCCGAGACCGAAAACACTCCTCCCCAACCATCCGCGCAGGCCGCGTCCCATCCTGACGCCGCCCCCGTGGCCCGCAACAAGGACGGCAAGCCGATTCCCCGCATCCAACGCGACGGATCACCGCGCCAGGCGACTGAATCGGCCGAACCAGCCGACCGCCCCGCCCTGCCCCAGGGCGCGCGCCGCATCGAATCCGCCGCCCCGGCGCAGCAGGGTCCGGGCGCCGTGGTGGCCGAGCAGATCCTTCCCCCTGAGGGCCAACCTGTTCGTGACAACCGCGGAGGTGGTTTCGGCAGAAGGGACCGCGGCCCGCGCAGGCCCGGCGCCCGCAGGGACGACCAGCCCCGCGAGAGCAGCATCTACTCCCATGAATTCGGCTTTGGCAAGAAAGCCCTCCGCGAAGACCTCAACATCGATGCCGAATTCGAGGCCGCGATGGGCGGAAGGTCGGCCATGGACATCCTCGGCGATCCCGCAAGCTCCGAACCCCGCCGCAAGCCTGAGGAAACCTCCACCGGCCCGTTCCGCGTCGGCAAGGTGATCCGCGTTCTCTCCGACGCCATCTATGTATCGATGCCCGGCAGCCGTTCGGAAGGCCTGCTGCGCAAGGAGCATTGGCCCGAGGGCCCCACGCCCGCCGCGGGCGACAGCATCGAGGTCCGGGTGGAAGGCTTCGACGGCCAGAACGGCCTCGTGCTGTTGGCCGGCAAGAAGGCCACGGCGGTTGACGCCTCGTGGGCCAGCCTGACCAAGGGCGCGGTGGTGGAGGGACGGGTGACGGGCGCCAACAAGGGCGGCCTGGAGCTGATGGTGGGCAACATCCGCGCCTTCATGCCACTGAGCCAGATCGACATCTCAAGGGTCGAGCAGCCCGAGGCCTGGGTGAACCAGAAGATCCGGGCCCTGGTGACCCTAGCCGACGCCAACGACAACAACCTTGTCCTGAGCCGTCGCGACCTGCTCGACCGCGAACGGCAGGAATCCGCCGGAAAGACATGGAGCGAACTGGCCGAGGGCCAGGTGCGCGACGGAACCGTCCGCAGCCTCCAGGACTACGGCGCCTTCGTCGACATCGGAGGGGTCGACGGGCTCATCCCGCTGCGCGAGATGGCCTGGGCCCGGATCAAGCACCCCAGCGAGATCCTCAAGGTCGGCGACGGGGTGAAGGTGAAGGTTCTCAAGATCGACCCGGAAACTAAGAAGATCTCGCTGGGCCTCCGCCAGCTCACCGACAACCCCTGGGACGCGGCGGTGGCGAAGTTCGCGCCCGGCACCACGGTCACCGGCACGGTTTCCAAGCTCACCGACTTCGGCGCCTTCGTCGCGCTCGAGGGCGGCATCGAAGGACTTGTCCACCTTTCGGAATTGTCCACCAAGCGGGTCCGCAGGCCGCAGGACGCCGTCAAGGCCGGGGAGACCGTGGAGGTGGTCGTGATGTCGATCGACACCGACCTCAAGCGCGTCGCGCTCTCGATCAAGGCCGCCAAGCTGGCCGCCGAAGGCCAGGCGGAGGAAGTCGCCGCGCAGGTGGCCGAGGCCAACGAGGTTTCGAAGTACAAGCCGAAGCCCCGCCCCAACGGGCTTCGTGGCGGCACGGGCGGCGGCGGCCCGCTGTTCACCCTGCCGGGCTGATGGAAACGGTTCCGCCCGATCTGGCCGGGCCCCGGGTTTCCCGGGGCCGCCTCGTTTTCAGGCCCGCTTCAGCGAGTTCAAAAAGGCCATCGAGCGGCGGGCGGTCTCAACGGCGTCGTGGGAGTGGCGGCTGAGTTCCACATGCAGGCCGCCTTGGTATCCCGCGACGCGCAACCCGCTGAACACCTCGCTGAAATCCATCTCCCCTTCGCCAAAGGGAAGGTGGTCGTGGACTCCCCGGCGCATGTCCTCGATGTGGATGTTCCAGAGCCTGTCGCGCCACCTGAGGGCGTGAGGCGCTACAGGCGTCTCACCAAGGCACAGGAGATGGCCGACATCGAGGGTGAGGCCGAAGGCCGGGTGGTTCACCCGCGCCGCCAGTTCCGCGTAGCGCGCCATGGTATCGACGAACATGCCCGGCTCGGGCTCGAAGGCGAGCCTCTGGCCCATGTCGGCGGCGTGGTCGGCCAGCCGGCGGCATTCCCCGGAGAGCCGGTCCATCAAGGTTTCGCCGGATTCCCCGGGCGGCGCGGCGCCCGACCAGAAGCTGATGGCCCCGGAACCGAGCGCCCGGCCGATTCCGATGGAATCCTCGAGGAAACGCCTCCTGACGCCGCGCATCGCCGGGTCGGGATCGAGGAGCGTGGGCTGGTGCTTGCGCCGCGGGTCGAGGACGAAGCGCGCCCCCGTCTCGATGACCGAGCCAAGGCCATGCCGATCGAGGCGGGACCGTAGGGCTTCAATTCTGGCGGGGGGTTCGCCCGGAAGGATGGCCTGGAAGTCGAGGGTGAGGGCGATGGAGCGGTATCCCAGCCCGGCGAGGATGTCGACGGCGTCATCGAGCCTGTGGTGGGCGAAACCGTTGGTGTTGTATCCGGGAAGCATGGAAGCCCTCAGCCCGCCGCCCCGCCGCGGCCGGAAGCCATCCGGCGCTTCTCCTCGAGGATTCCACGCCTGAGTCCGAGCCGGAAGGACCGCAGCTTCCAGACATCCCATGCCAAGAACGCCAGGAGCAGGAAGAAGACAAGAAAAAAGGCCAGCCAGAACCCGCCATAGAAGGCGGCGAACCTCTCCTGGCTGTCATCGAGGTGGAAGAGGATGCCCCACCTGTCGGCCTCGTCGCGCATGTCGGCGATGACCTGGGCGGGTTCCTCCAGCAGGATCATCGCGAAGCCGAGCATGGTTCCGAGCACCGTCAGGAGCAGGCCGATGACCATGCGGCGGACAGCCTGGGCGCGGAAAAACGCCGACTCGGGCGTGTCGCCCGGTTCCGCGGCGACGACGGAACCCTGCCTCCATGCCGTCCACAGGCCGATGAGCGCCATCCCCGCCACCAAAGCCAAGCCGAAAACCTGCTGCCCGGTCGTCATGGTCGGCCTCCGGGCCGGTGGGTCAGCGGATGCGGCCAAGCCAGGCAACCAGCACGCGGGCCACCTGGTCGAGTCCCTCGGGGTGGCAGTTCTCGGGCGTGTCGGTCGTCCGGTGCCAGTGCGGATAGTCGAAGTCGATGATGTCGATCGCCGGGATGCCTCCCTTGTTGAGGGGGACATGGTCGTCCTCGACGGGGGTGGAGGAGTACCGGTTGGCCTGGAACGAGGCCGCCTTGAGTTCGATGGCCGTCGAATAAATCTCCTCGACGAGGCGTGGCGCCATGAACCAGGAGTTCTGCTCGACGGGGAACCTCGGGTTCTTGCCGGCGATCATGTCCAAAAGCACGGCGCAGCGGTATTTCACGCCACGCTGGGCGTCGAGGCGGGCCCGGGTGGCGAAGTGACGACTGCCATGGAAGTACTCGTCTTCCTGTTCCAGGACGAACTCCTCGCCGTCGAAGCAGACGAGGTCGATCCCGTGGGCGCACTTGATGGCCTTGGCGTGCCGGGCCAGTTCCATCAGGAAGGCCACGCCGGAGGCGCCGTCGTTGGCGCTGAGGAACGGGGCGTCGCGCTTGGCCCGGTCGAGTTCCTGGTCGGCCCTCGGGCGGGTGTCGTAGTGCGTGCAGATGACCACCCTGACGGGATTTTCCGGATTGATGCGGGCCACGAGGTTGGCCATGTCCACGGTCGTCCTCGTGCTCTTCCGGGTGGCCTGGAACCTCTGGAAGGAGACTTCAAGGCCCTGGGCCTTGAAGTGCCTCTCGAGCATCTCCTGCTGCTTGAGCATGCCGGCCGAACCGCTCACCCGCGTGCCGATGGCGCAAATGGCGGCGATGTCCTTGAGGGCGCGGGTCGGGTCGAACGGCACCTGCTGGGGGGCGGCGGGAACCCGGTCCTGCGCGAAGGAGTCGGCCCGGCCTTCCCCGGGCCACTGCCGCCAGACGACCGCGCCCAACGCCACGAGCGCCAGCGCCACGATTCCCCATGTCCACCTGGTCAGCATCGCGCGGCCTCCGTGAGACATCCCAATCCTACTCCGCGCCCGCCCGCCGTTGGGAGGCCGAGTCGGCGGAGTGGAACACCTTCTGGGGCCGAAGCATGCCCTCGCTGACATTGGCCACGGCGCGCATGCGGCCGGTGGAATCGAACACGGCCATGTCGACGCGCATGGGCCATTCAGGCCGGGCCTCCTGGGGCCGCCCATGACAGAGGCTGTCGGCGACGGACAGCGGAAGTTCAATCCTGGGAAGCGCCGCCACCGCGACTTCCCTACCCCTGATGGCCGCGCGGAGCTTTTCCCGTTCCCACTCGTCCCGCGGCAGGGCCGTCTCCAAGTTGAACGGCCCGATGGACTCGCGCCTGAGAGCGGTGATGTACCCGCCCGTTCCAAGGGCCTCGCCGATGTCGCGGGCCAGCGACCGGATGTAGGTGCCCTTCCCGCAAACCACCCGGATTCTCGCGATTGGCCACTGGTATTCAAGCAAGGTGATGGATTCGACCTTCACCTGCCGGGGCGAAAGATCCGGCTCGGCGCCGGCGCGGGCGATCTTGTGCGCCCGGCGGCCGGCTACGCGCACGGCGGAATAACGCGGCGGCCTCTGGGCGATGACTCCCGTAAAGCGCCCAATCATGCCAACGAACCCCGATTCCTCCGGGGGCGTGATTTCCGCCGCCGGGGAAACCTCGCCGTCGGCGTCGTCGGTGGTGCTGGTGAAGCCGAAGCGGATTTCCGCGGCGTAGGTCTTGGGCAACTCCTGGATGCACTCGACCAGCCGGGTGGTCCGCCCCAGGCAGGCCACCAGCACCCCCGTCGCCATCGGGTCGAGCGTGCCGGCATGGCCCAGGGGCGAGCGGCTTTTCAACCTCGCGAAAACGATGTTCAGCGCCAACCGCGAGGTCATGCCCCCGGGCTTGTCGAGAACCAGAACGCCATCGAGGGACTCTCCGGGCGACATCCGCGGCTACTCCAGGAAAAAGGCCACCGACACGGTGGCCTGGATGCTGATCTTGCCAGGCTCGAAGGTTCCCTCCCCCGCCGCCTCGCCCCCCTGGTCCTGGACGGTGTTCTGGGCCTGCGCGTTGGCGAAGTTGGCCGGATAGCCGGAAAACCTGATTTCCTGGATCGAGTAAGGCTTGCCCACCTTGGCGCCCAGTTCGGTCGCCATGGCGACGGCCTTCTCCCGCGCCGCCTTGACGGCTGACAATCGCGCGTCGTCCATGTGCTTGCGCCGGCGGGACGAGCGCAATTGAACCTGCCCCACGTGGTTGGCGCCCGCCTCGATCGCCTTGGCGGTCACCTCGGCGACCTTGCGGATGTCGCGGAGCGTGGCCTGCACCGACTGGCCCACGCGGTAGTGGGAGACCACCGTTGATTCCTCGCGGCCGTCCCGCTCGTTGCGGTAGACGGGGGTGATGATCACCTGGGATGTCTGCAGGTCGCCCTCGTCGATTCCCCCGGCCTTCAGGGCGGCGAGGATCACCTTCGTTTTCTCACCATGCTCGGCCAGGACCTCCTTGAGCTTGTTTCCCCGCATCTCCACCTCGAAGTGCAAGTCGGCCAGGTCGGGCGCCACCCTCACCTCGGCGTGGCCTGTCACCGTGATGAGGGGCGGGGCCTGCTGGCCCTGGGCGCAAGGCATCAGGACCGCCATCAGCAACGACACCACCATGATGGATCACCCTCCGCGCGTCGACTTCCGCGGACAGTCCGCTCGAGACGCCCTGTCATGATCGCCGGGTTCCGTATGTCATCAAGGGCCGGGCACCGATTTTAAGGCGGGGAGGTGCCCGCGCGCCGGGGTGGCGTGGCATGGATCATGTGGGGCCCATCTTCGTGGTCGCGCACGAGAATGCGGGCAGGGGTCGGTTCCGGGGCGCCGTCGCCGGCCTCAAGCGGGCGCTCGGTTCGGGAGACCGATACGAACCGACCCGCCACGCCGGCCACGCGCGCGAACTGGCCCGGCAAGCCGCCATCGACGGTTGGCCCGTCATCGGCGCCGCGGGCGGGGACGGCACGGCCCATGAGGTCGCCGGCGGCATCCTTGATTCCGGCCGGGACGCCACCCTCGCCGTGCTGCCCCTGGGTTCGGCGAACGACTACGCCATGGCGCTGGGACTGGCGCCGGGTTGGTGGCAAGCGCGCCGCTTCATCCCCGCGGTCAGGCGGGTTGATGTCGGCCGGGTGAGCTGGTCGGGCCGGGCCCGGTGGTTCATCAATGGCGCCGGCGTCGGCTTCAACGGCCAGGTGACGGTCGAATCGAGGAGAATCACCCGGCTCAGGGGCCTCATGCTCTATGGCCTGGCGGTTTGGCGGGCCCTTGGCGCGGCCCGTTCGCATGGCGACTGGCAGGTTGAGGTGGACGGGGCGTGCCGGCCGGCCCGTCCCCTCATGACGGTTTCCGTGGCGCTGGGACACCGCGAGGGAAACTTCACCCTGGCGCCGCGCGCCCGGCTGGATGACGGGCTTTTCGATGTCGTCGAGGCGGGCAACCTGTCGGGCTGGGAGGTGGCCGGATTGCTGCCTTGGCTGGCCATGGGCCGGGAAGTGGCCCACCCCAAGGTGTGGCAAGGAACCGGACGGGCCGTGCGCGTGACGGCCGACGGGCCCGTGGCGGCGCACGCCGACGGCGAGATGCTCTGTGAACCGGGCGACGGCGCGCGGGATTTCGTGTTCGAGCTGTTGCCCGGGAAATTGTCGGCGCTTTCCGGCCCCGGCTTTCGGGGAGGCTAGCGCGTCAGGCACGGGGTTCGCAGGCGGTAGCCGTCGCGGTCGTGGTCGAGCCGTTGGTCCAGGGCCAGGGTCGTGCCGGGGCGCACGGCCCGGAAGCCGAACCTTTCGCGGATCGCGTCGGTGGACTGGAGCAACCGGCGGCGGCGCTCGGCATCAGGGTCGGGAAACAGCGACGCCTGGGCCGGGGAGGCCGTCAAGCGCCCGAGTTCCACCCCCACGAGGCGCAGCGGCATGCGGCGGCCGGACAGCTTCTCCAAGGCTTCCCGCAGCGCCTCGCCCAAGATGGCGTCGTCGTCGACCGGCGGATCGAACCGGCGCGAGGCCTCGGCGGAGGAAAAGTCGCCGTAGCGCAGGTGAAGGCGCGCCAGGCCGGCCGCGAGGCCCCGGCCGCGAGCCTCAAGCGCCGCCCGCGCCAGCAGGTAATCCAGCATGCCGCGCAAAAATGGGGGGTCGGCGGTGGGCGGGTCGAAGCTGGAGCGCCGGCTGATCGTCAGCGGGGGCTTGTCGATTCGCAGGGTGGAATGGTCGATGCCACGGGACAGGTCGTGCCAGCGGGCTCCCATGTCGCCGAAAAGGCCGGCGAGCAGGTGGCGGGGCGCGGCAGCCACCTCGCCCAGCCGCTCCAGTCCCAGTTCGGCAAGACGGGCGCCCCGGGCCGAACCGGCCCCGGGAAGCAACCCGGAGGAAAAAGGGGCCAGGAACGCCGCCTCGCCATCCTGGGGAGCCACCACCAGCGGCGACATGGGCAGTTCGGCCGGAAGGCGGTCGAGCGACCGCAACTGCTCCACGCGGCGGTCCTTGGCGGCGTGGGTGGCCACCGAGGCGATGAAGCGGCCGCGGCCGACTCCCGCGGAAACCAGCAAGCCGGTCCGCTCGCGGACATTGAGCCTCAATTGCTCGGCCAAACGGGCGGCGTCGTCGAGCATGGGGGAATCGGGGGGGGCCAGGTAGAGGTCGTCGAGGGCGGCGACCTCGACGCGCACGACCTTCTCATGGCAGATATGCAGGATGCTCTTGCCGGCCTGCTCGTAGCGGCGGTAGTCGCCGGGAACGACGCGGAGTTCGGGACAGACGCGCCGGGCATGGCTGAGGCTCATGGCGGTGCGCACGCCGCGCCTCTTGGCCTCGTAGCTGCAGCTGGCAACCACGCCGGTGCCGACGGCAACCGGCTTGCCGCGCAGCGAGGCGTCGTCGCGCTGCTCGATGGAAGCGAAGAAGGCGTCGACATCGAGATGGATGATGGGGCGAGTCTTCATGAACAAATGTATACATCCAATTCCCGACGCCGTCAACCCTCGTCCTTGACGGCCATCCGTATCGATCCCTAGCCTAAACCTCGCAGTTGGCACGGGGAAACAGGCGGTACCGGTCCGTCCCATTTTCCTGCCGGTGCGTCAATCGAGACGATCCATGGATCAGCCATCCGAGCCCGTGGCGGCGCCCGCCGAGGGTCAGGTTCCCTCCCGAGCGGGACAGCCGGGCAACGAATTCTCACGCATCGCCCAGGACCTGCAGATCAAGCGGGTGCAGGTGGAGGCGGTGGCGCGCATGCTCGAAGAGGGCGCCACCGTGCCCTTCATCGCGCGCTTCCGCAAGGACCGCACGATGGGGCTCGACGAGCCGGCGGTGAGGCAGATCGCGCGAAGGGCCGCCTCGATACGCGCCTTCCAGGAGCGCAAGAAGAGCCTGATCGCCGGGCTCGCGCAGCAGGGCAAGCTCGCCCCCGGCCTCGAGGAGGCGATCCATCAGGCCGAGGGCCCCAAGCGGCTCGACGACCTCACCCTGCCGTTCCGCCAACGGCGCCGCAGCCCGGCGCACGCCGCCCGCGAGAAGGGGCTGGGCCCCATCGCCGAGGCGATCTGGCTGGCCGATCCGGCCCTGACAAGCCTCGACGCGGTGCTGGGACTGTGGGCCGACCCTGACCTGAAGCTCGAGGGCGAGGCCCGCGCCGCGGCGGTCAAGGCCGTGCGCGACGGCGTGATCCACATCCTCGCCGAGGTGGTCGCCGACACCGCCGACATCCGGTCGATCCTCAGGGACATCCTGTGGGGGGGCGGGCGGCTGACGACGGCGCGCCACCCGGCGCTGGCGGATGGCCAGGGCAACGAGTTCAAGGAATTTTTCTCGCAAACGGAATATCTGCGATTGTTCCCATCCCAAAAATCCCAACAACTCTTCCGCGCCGAGAAGGCCAACGCCGTCATGGTGCGCTTCGAATGGGACCACGAGGCGGCGGCCCGCGTCGTGCGCGACTTCTTCCCGCTGCACGAACCCGAGAATCGCCCGGCCCCCTCGTACCAGGGAGGCGACAGGGGACTGGCTCCGCCCGCGGCGGCCCCCGCCGAGGCGCCGGCGCCCGCGCCGGAGGTTCCCGGGGCCGACCCGGCGACCGTTGCGGCCGACCCGGTGGCCGTTGCAGCTGAAAACACCTCCCCCCCCGAACCGGCCGCCGCCGCGCCGACAACCCCCGCCCCCCAACCGCCGGCGCCGATACGCGAGCGGGGCAGCGTCCTGCCGCCCTTCGCGATCCAGCCCGTGCCGCCCCGTGGCCCCCGACCCGACTTGCTCGAGCAGCATCCCCACGCCGATTTCCTGAGGGATGTGGCCAGCGACGCGCTCAACCGCCTGCTGATCCCGGCGATCGAGCGGGAGGCGCGGCGCGAATTGGGCCAACGCGCCGAGGAACTGGCCGCCGCCGCCCTGGGGCGAAACCTGTTCAACCGGCTGATGGCGCCGCCCTTTCCTGGCAAGCGGATCATGGGGATCGATCCCGGCTTCCGGGCCGGTTGCCGGGTCGCCGTGATCGACGAGCGCGGCCGCCCGCTGGAATACGCGACGATCCAGCCGCACGCGCCCCACGACAGGACAGCCGAGGCCAAGCTCAAGCTCGAGGAACTGCTGCGCAAGTTCGAAGTGGACCTGATCGCCATCGGCAATTCCAACGCCTGCCGGCCGACGGAGTTCTTGCTCTCGGATCTGTTGGCGATGTTCGGCCGCCGGCGACGGGGAGAACCGGAACCCGTGGCTCCCACCCCGGCACCGGCGCCCGCGAACGCGCCGCCAGAACCGTCGGAACCCGCGCCTGAAGCCCCCGCGCCCGCCGAAGCCATGGCTCCTCGGGCCGAGGCACCGGCAGCTTCCGAATCATCCCCCGCCGAGGTTGCGCCCCCCGCCGGAGAAACCCCGGCAGCGGCAGCGGAGGAGACACCGCTGGTTTTCGCCCCCGCCGAAGAACGCGTGGAAAAGCCGGCCGCGCCCGAACCCGCACTGGCAAACCTGCCGCCGCCCGTACCCCCGGTCGACTTGTCCGGGCTATCGGAACCCAAGGAACACCTCTCCTTTTGTGTCGTCTCGGAAGCGGGAACCCCCGATCCCGAGGATGAATTGCGCGGCGTCGAGGCCGGTCTTCGCCTTGCCGTTTCCATCGCGCGCCGCCTGCAGGATCCACTTGTCGAGCTGTCGAGAATCGAGCCGCAGCAACTGGCATCGGCGTCGTATCCGTTCGACACGAATTCCCGCGTGCTTCGCGATGTGTTGGCCGACACGATCGAAAGCGCCGTTGGCGCCGCCGGCGCCGACCTCAATCATGCGAACCTGAACCTGCTCGGGCGAATCAGCGGCCTCAACCCCGTGCTGGCGCGGGAAGTCATCGCGCGCAAGGGCGGACTGCCCGGCCAGAAGTTCAGTTCCCGCGAACAATTGCGGGAGGTTCCCGGCATCGACCAGGCCAAGTTCGACCTGGCCGCGGGATTTCTCAAGGTCGAGGGTGGCAGCGAACCACTCGACGGGACCTGGGTCCATCCCGAGCAGTACGCCGTGGCACGAAGGGTTCTCACCGCCGCGGCGGTGGATCCTTCCGACCTCTCCAAGGCCGAACTGCGCGACGCGGTGGCGGCCAAGCTGGGCCAACTCGACCTCGGGGCGCTGCACGACAGCCTGCGTCAGGCCGCCCATTCCGGTGAGCTGGCCTGCGCGCTTCCCAGCCCCGCGAGCCTGGCCGACATGGTAGGCGCGCTTGCCCGACCGGGACGCGACCCGCGCCTTGACCACGACGCCCCCGTGCTGCGCCAGACGGTCCAGACCATCGACAAGCTCGCCCCGGGAATGGAACTTCGGGGCACTGTGCTGAATGTCGTGGAATTCGGCTGCTTCATCGACATCGGCATGCGCGAGGCCGGGCTGGTTCACATCAGCCAATTGGCCAACCGGTTCGTCCGGAACCCGTTCGAGTACATCGCCGTGGGCGACCTCGTGAGGGTGTGGGTCCTTTCGGTGGACCGCGAACGGTCACGCGTATCCCTGACGATGATCGCCCCGGGTTCCGAGCGCCCGCGCGGCGAGCGACAACCTGCCGAGCCGCAGCAGGCGCGTCCGCCACGGCCGCCAAGGGGAGAAGGCCCGCCGCGTGGCGAACGAGGCCCTCGCCGCGAAGGCGGCCGGGGTCCGGGGCCCGACCGTGGCCAAGGCGATGATCGGCGTCCAAGGCGACCGGATGACAGGCGCCGCCCTGATGGCGCGGGCGGCCGCACCCCCCCCGAGAGGCCCAAGTCGGCACTCCCCCCGCGCGGGAAGACCCGCAAGGAGATGGATTCGCCCCGTGGCCGCAGGGATGGCAACAAAATCACCCCTGACGCCGCGCAGTCGCCCGAAGCGGCCACACCGGCCTCGGCTCCAGGACCGCGAAAGAACCCAAGGCCCGAAACGGCCAAGCCCCAGATATCCGAGGAAGCCCTGGCGGGCCGCAATCCGCTTGGAAGCTTCGCCGAGCTGGCGGCGTTCCTCAATGCCAAGACCAAGCCGGGTGAAACTCCCGGGCAGGCACCACAGGAACCGGCCGGTTGAGATGACAGGGGTGACGATGGCGACTTGTGCGGCATGCCACCGGAACCCTAAGATATCATTATAAATCAAGGAACCGGAATGGTTCCGATCATCGCGCTGCGGGAAATCCGTGACCGGCGGCCGGTGCCAAACATCAGCACGGCGTGAACTCTATTCATGTCCTCCGACCCGAACTCCCAGAACGACGACAACCAGCGATCACGCCGCCGCGGACCGGGTGGAGGCAATGTCGGCTCATGGTTCTGGCTGGCACTAGTTGGCGCCGTGCTGTTCCTTGTCTTCTTCGGCAACAACCTCCAAGGCCGGGGCAGCATCGCTTACAGCCAATTCCTTGAAGCGCTCGGCAAGGCCGATGAGGCGGCCAAGATCGCGAAAGTCGTGTACCGCGACGAAACCCGCCTCGAGGTATCGCTGCACAAGGGCAAGGACGGCAAGGAGCAATCGCTCGAGTTTTCCGACGGGAAGAAATCCAACAGCCGGTTCGAGGTGAGGCTGCCGCAAAAGGACGAGAAACTCCTGGCGCGCCTTCAGGAACTGAGCGCCGGCGGCAAGATCACCATCGTGCAGGAGGAGGATCCGCTGGCGGGCATCGGCACGCTCATCATGTTCTTCCTGCCCGCGATCGTGATCCTGGCCCTGTTCTTCTTCGTTCTGCCCCGCATGCGCGACCCGCTCGGGGGTGGTTTCCTGAGCAACTACATCCGGAGTCCGGCCAGGAAGTACGAGAAGGGCAAGACGCGAATCACCTTCGAAGATGTCGCGGGGATGGAAAACGCCAAGTCCGAACTGCGGGAAATCGTTGATTTCCTGAAAAGCCCGGAAAAGTTCACCCGCTTGGGCGCCACCGTTCCCAAGGGAGTGCTGCTGTTCGGTTCACCCGGCACGGGAAAGACGCTGTTGGCCAAGGCCGTCGCTGGCGAGGCGGGAGTCCCGTTTTACAGCATCAACGGGTCCGAATTCATCCAGATGTTCGTCGGCGTGGGCGCCAGCCGGGTCCGCGACATGTTCAAGACGGCCAAGGAAAACGCCCCCTGCATCCTGTTCATCGACGAGATCGACGCGGTGGGCCGGATGCGCGGCGCTGGAGTTGGCGGCGGAAGCGACGAGCGCGAACAGACACTCAATCAAATCCTTTCGGAAATGGACGGTTTCCAGCCCTCCGAGACCGTGATCGTGATGGCGGCGACCAACCGGCCGGATGTCCTCGACTCGGCGCTGCTGCGCCCCGGCCGGTTTGACCGCCACATCACCGTGGAACGCCCGACATGGCAGGGAAGGCTCGCGATCCTCAAGGTTCACACGCGGAATAAGCCGCTGGCCGACGATGTGAACCTGGAACTGATCGCCCGCAAGATGGTGGGCATGACCGGAGCCGACCTGCGCAACCTCGCCAACGAGGCGGCCCTGCTGGCGACGCGCGAAGGCAAGGACCGCCTTCACATGGCCGATTTCGAACGCGCCGCCGACCGGGTGCTGATCGGCCCCAAGCGCGAGGAAGTCCTCACGGGCGACGACAAGAAGCGCATCGCCAACCATGAGGCTGGCCACGCCCTGGTCACCTGGCTGATGCCCGGCGCCGACAGGCCCCAGAAGGTTTCCATCATTCCCAGGGGGCAAAGCCTGGGGGTCACCATCACCGTTCCGGACGAGGACAGGTTCCACCATGGCCGGGACCAGTTCGAAAGGGAATTGGTGATGACCTTGGGCGGTCGCGCCGCCGATGTGCTTGTCTACAGCCAGCCTTACGCCGGTGCTGAATCCGACCTCCGGAAGGCGACCCGAAGGGCCCGCATGATGGTGGCCCACTGGGGCATGTCCGACAGGGTGGGCCCGATGGCGTTCCGCACCGGCGAGGAGCATGTTTTTCTCGGCAAGGAAATCCACGAGGCCCGCGACTTCAGCGAGGGCATGGCCCTGGTGATTGACGAGGAGGTTTCCCGGATCCTTCGCGATGCGGACCAGAAGGCGTTTGGCCTGCTTCAGTCGAACCGCAACCTGCTTGACGCTTTCGTCGAGGAACTGACCCAGCGCGAGGAAATGTCGCGTCCGGAGATCGAGGATGTGCTGGTGAAGGCGGGCTGGGTAGGAACGCCCTCACCCAACCTCGAGGCATCCGCCGTCTGAGAACCAGTCCGAGGTCTCAGGCAGAAAAGGCAACGGCCCACCGCACTCAAGCCCTCGGCAGGGTGACCGTGAAGCTTGTTCCCTTTCCTATAAAGCTCTTGGCGTTGATTTGCCCCCCTTGCGCCAGCAGCATGTGCTTCACAATCGAAAGGCCCAGCCCCGTTCCGCCCATTTCCCGGCTTCTCGCCTTGTCCACCCGGTAAAACCGCTCAAAGATCCGGGACAGGTCCTGCGCCGGAATCCCGATGCCGTTGTCCGTGACGGTGAAGCTCGCGTGGTCGTCACCGGACGACCAGCACAGGCGGATTTTCCCGCCCTCAGGGGTGTATTTCACGGCGTTGTCGACAAGGTTGTCGAGGATTTGGGCGAGCGACTCCTCGTCGATCCACACATCGCAACGCCCAACTCCCCCTTCAAGCACGATGGTTTGGCGGCGGGCCTCGGCGCGCTCCCGTAGCCGTTCCTGGCAGGCGCCGAGGGCCTTACCGAGCGGGACGGCCTGCGGAGCGTAAATCTCCTGGCCCGACTCGATGCGAGCAAGGCTGAGCAAGTCGACGATGAGATAACCGAGCCTTTCACCCTGCTGGATGATCTGGTCGATGAACCTTCCCCTTTGCTCCAAGTCGTCCATGGCGCCCGACTGAAGCGTCTCGGCGCAAATCTTGATGACCGACAGCGGAGTCTTCAGTTCATGCGACACATTGGCCACGAATTCCTGCCTGAGCCGCTCGAGCCTGCGGAGTTCGGTGGTGTCGTGCAGAACGACGACGGCACCCCTGGAACGCCCTTCCGGACCGAAAGGCAGGCGGGCGGCGTGCACGGCCAGGCTTCTGGCCTTGGCTCCCGGCCATGAGAGTTCCTTCCTCACGGGTTCGGCGCCCCCCATCGCCTCCTCGACCGCAGCTATCACCGGCCTCTGCCGGACCATTTCCCAAAGTCTCCTGCCCTCGGGGCGCCGGCTGGCCGATAGGTCGAGAAGATCAATGGCCCTCTCATTGGCGAACAACACCCGCTGCTCGGCGTCAAGCGCCAGCACGCCTTCCACCATGCCGCCGAGGATGGCCCTCAACTGGTCTGTCTCCTCGTCGATCTGTGCGATTTGCGAGGCAAGCCTGTCCGCCATCCTGTTGAAGGCCTTCGCCAACTCAACCAATTCGCCGGCATCGGAAATGGGCATCGCGGTGACCGGGCCGCCCCCCTGTCCGGTTCGTTCGGCGAACGCGACAAGTTCGCTCAAGGGGCGGGAAACCGAACGGGACACATTCCAGGCCATGAACACGGCCCAGCCAGCGCCGAAAAGGCCGGTGACGGCAACGACGAGGTGAAACTCCCAGGTGGCCGACGGAACAAACACCGCGAGCGCGATCTCCGCGGCAAGGCACATCGCCGCGACCAGGGTTGCCATGGGGAACAAGAACCTGCGGAAAAGGCGATCCGTCCCGCTTGGCTTGGCGACCGTCGATCCAACGGTTGCGGATCCGGGATTGGAGGCGGCGACGGACACGGAGGCGGTTCCCCGAAACGGTTATCAGCCGGACCTGCTGGCGGCGACGCCGCCCCTTCCGGCGACAACCCGCATGGCGATGTTCACGGCAAGGACAAAGGTGAGCAGCACGAAGGCGCCACACCAGGCGAGGTGCTGCTCCTCGAGCTTGTCGCTCATGGCGTAATTGTAAATGTAATATGTCAGGAAGGGCATTCTTTCGGACATGTCGGATACCACGAAAAGGGGATGGATCCCGTCCTCGAGCCCGGGCTGCCAGTAGTTGCTGTTGCCGGCGGTGAACAACAGGGGAGCTGTTTCACCGGCGATGCGGGCCATGCCGAGGAAGACGCCGGTGACGATGGCGGTGGCCGCAGCCGGCAGGATGACCCGGAGGATGGTTTGCGCCGGGGTCGCCCCGAGGGCGTAACTGGCCCGACGCAGGGTGTCGGGAACCGTCAGCAGCGCTTCCTCGGCGGTGCGCAGGACGATCGGCATCATCATGATCGACAGTGCGAAGACCCCGGCCCAGCCAGTCGGATGCGGGGCCAGCCACCGGCCCAGCAACTGGATCAGCATGGCATGGGCGACCAGTCCGACCAGCACGCTGGGCACGCCCGTCAGGATTTCGGCGCAGAAGCGCGCCGCCTTGGCCAGCTTGGTCTTGCGGTACTCGACGCAGTAGACGGCCGCCAGCACGCCCATGGGAGCGGCGATCACCGTGGCCCAGCCCACGAGCATCATCGTTCCGATGATGGCATGACCGAGTCCGGGACGGGATTCCCCGTTCACTTGGGTGTTGGCGGCATGAAGGAAGAAATCGGCGCTCAGTTGACCGGAGCCGGCCGAGGTGACCTGCCAGAAGATATGGAAGAGAGGCACCATCAGGAGGACCACGCACAGCATCAGCACGAATGTCATGAGGAGATTGAACCGCGCCGGCCACGGACTCACGGGAGGAAGCGGAATCGACGCCTGGGCCAGCGCGAGCTTGACCGCCGGAACATCATTGGCGGAGGAAGGGGGTTCGCTTGCCGGTTGGGATGGCAGTGCGGTGCGCTTCAGCAGCCAACGGGCGAGCAGGTTGATGGCCACCGAAACCACAAAGAGAACAAGGCCCAACGCCACGAGGACGGATCGGTGGCGGTCATCCGCGGCACCGGGCATCTCGTTGGCGATGACCGCAGGAATGGAATAACCGGGCTCGGCGACCGACAAGGGCAACTTGGCCGAGTTGCCAATGACCATGGCGACGGCCATGGTTTCGCCCAACGCCCGGCCCAAGGCGAGGAATCCGCCTCCGATGATGCCCGAACGGGCGTTCGGGAGGACCACGCTCCAGATGGTCTGCCAGCGGGTCGCACCCAGGGCATAGGCCCCCATCCGCTGGGCGACGGGCACGGCGCGCAGGGCGTCGAGGGTGACCGCCGTGATGTAGGGAACCACCATGAGGGCCAGCACCAGTCCGGCGGTCAGCAAACCGCGCCCGCCCGTCGCCTGGAGTCCGACGACGGCGTAGGCCGACTGAAGCAAAGGGACAAGGAAGATGATCCCCCAGAACCCGTAAACAACCGACGGGATGGCCGCCAGAAGTTCCACCAGGAATCCGGCGGTGAGCCGGATGGCCGGCTTGGCGATTTCCGCAAGGTAGGTCGCCGCTCCGATGCCGACAGGCACGGCGACAAGCATGGCGATGGCGCTGGTGACAAGGGTGCCATAGACAAAAGGCAAGGCACCAAAACGCCCCTGGGCGACATTCCATTCCACCGAGGTGAAAAAGCCCCATCCCTGGGCCTCGAGGGCTGGCCTGGCCTGGAGAGCCAGCACGGTCGCTGAAAGGAGGAGGGCAAGCGGTGGCAAAAGGGCCGCGCCGGCGGTCAGGGCGCGCAAGACCGCGCTGCCCCAATCACCCACCGGCTTGGTCGTTGGCGAAACAGCGCTCATGCGCCCCCCAGCCCGCTACTTAGCCAATGAGCCTAGCACGGACTTGGCCTTCGCGGCGATCGCCTCGGGAAGGCGCGCGTAGTTTTCGCCGGGTGCCGACTTTTGTCCCTCTTCCGAAAGCGCCCAGGACAAGGCCTTCACGATGGCGGCGAGCTTGTCCGACTTGAGATCCTTCTTGAAAACAGCCCAGACGGTGCCGCAGACCGGATAGCTGCCATTGCCCGGCAGGTTGGTCAGGCTGACCACGAGGTCGTCAGGAATGTCCTTCAGGGAACCGGCGGCGGCGGTGACGGCATCGAGCGATGGCTCGATGAACTTGCCCGCGGCGTTCCTCAGAACAGCGCTCTTAAGGTTCTTCTTTTCGAGCGCGAAGGAAAGCTCGACATAACCGATCGCCCCGGGAGTTTGTTCGACAAGGCTGGCGACCCCGGCGTTCTTCTGGCCGCCTTGTCCGACGGGCCAGGCCGGCTGGGTGCCGGCGCCCACCTTCGACTTCCAGTCAGGGCTGACCGCGCTGAGGTAGTTGGTGAAGATGAAGCTGGTACCGCTGCCGTCGGCCCTCTGGCAGACGGTGATCTGCCTGTCGGGAAGGGTCGTCCCCTCGTTCAGCTTGGCAATGGCGGCGTCATTCCAGTTCTTGATGTCTCCGAGGTAGATGGAGGCGATGGTCGGACCATCCAGCCTCACGGGCGACTTGAGGTCGGGCAGGTTGTAGACCACGACAACCCCGCCCATCACCAAGGGAACCTGCGCCACCTTGTCGGCGCCGCCGGCCTTGGAGATCTGGTCGGCTGACAGGGGGGCGTCGGTGCAACCGAATTCGGTTTCCCCGCTCAGCATGTCCTGGATGCCCTTGCCCGAGCCTGTCGCCTGATAATCGATGCGGGCGCCTTGGGTCTCAAACGAGGGGGCCCATTTTTTCATCATGCGTTCGACAAAGCTGGAACCGGTCGCCCGGATGCGGACAACAGCGCCGGATGCCGGCCCGGTGGAATCGCCCTTGCCATGCGGCCCGCCTCGTTCAGCGCAACCCGTGGCCAGGGCGCACGCGGCAACGCCGGCCAGCAGTCCGAAACCTCGCATGGGAAAAACTCCAAAAAGTAATGCTGTCAAAACGGCTATCGAGCCTCAGCCGGACAGGTTAGAAGATTGAACCATGAAATCGCCCGGGGCCATGTGAATGAATCGTGAAATTTTGCTCCTGGCAACTTGGACCCTGGCTTGTGTTTGCCTGCCGGGTATGGGATCGGGCGATTTTTTCCGCAATGAGGGACTGCGTTCACGCCTGGCTTGGGCCATGGCGCGTGACGGTTTGACCGTTGTCCCCCGGCTTGACGGCGAGATTCTGGCCACAAAACCTCCCCTTGCCTACTGGATGGTCGCCCTGCCGGCCCGCTGGTGGGGAGACTTGCCTTTGCCTTTGGCGAGGTGGCCCTCCGTGGTGGCGATGGCGATTATGTCAGCTGCGGTGGTCGCATCGCTGTGGAAGCGCCATGGATCACGCGCGGCCACCGAGGCCGGATTCATCTTTCCCATGGCAATTGGCTGGCTTGGACAAGTTCCTTCCGCCGAACTCGACATGGTGCTGACGGCGTTTGTGGCCTGTTCATGGATCGCGTTGGCCATGGGTCAGGACGCGCCTTCCCTTCCAAGGTCGGCCTTTTGGTGGGCCATGGCGGGAACAATGTCAGGCTTGGGGTTTTGGACAAAGTGGACGGCACCCCTTTTCCTTCACTCGGCGGTTCTGGGCTTGGCTTGTTGGCGGCGTGACCTGCGCATTCTTGTCGGACCCGGACACTTGTTAGCCATCGGCATGGAAACAGGCGCGGGACTGCTTTGGCTGGCAATGGCTTCCCGGGAAATCGGCTTCCAAGCCTTGGTGGACGCCGTCATTCACAATGAAGCCTTGCCGCACCTTTCTCCATGGCATCACCGGATTGGATGGCAAGTTTCCGAATGGTTCCTCTATCCGATTCAGGTCGCGGGGATGGGCATGCCGGCCTTGCTGGGGCTTCTTTTTTTCAGGCTCGATGGCGTGCGTCAGTTGGCCCGCAACTCGTTGATTCTTGAAGTTTTCCTCGCCGGTTCAATCGTTTCGCTGCTTTTTTGGGACCTTGTTCCCGGCCACCGTCCCAGGCACGCCCTCCCCTCGATGGCCGGGCTTGTGATGGCGGGTTCCTGGGCGGCGGGCCTGGCCCTCGCCCGGGCCCAAGGTATCGCCCGAATTGTCAGGCCCTTGGCCTGCATCTGTTGGATCGTTCTGCTCGTTGTTGCGCAGGGGGAGAGAACCCGGGCCGCGAGGGCCGAATCCGCACCGGGGCAGATGGCCACCCGGCTTGCGGAAACCTTGCCGCCGGGGGCCGCCATCGGGGTGGTGCGACTTCGCGACGATGGGCTGCTGCTTCAACTGGAAAGGAAGGGCTTCCGCATCGTTCGTCAAAACTCACCGTCCCTTGACGCGAAGTTCTGGCTGCTGGCCCGCGATGAGACGAGCGGTAATGAGACCGCGGTGCCGGGCAACTGGACCGACCAACAAGGCGCGGATATTGTTCTCATAAGGCGATAGTCTTCTGTCTGATTGGCTGGACTGGGTGGCCCTGGAGGTATCGACCGTGCGGCTGACGCTCGTCACCGATGCTTGGTCTCCCCAGGTGAACGGAGTCGTCCGAACCTTGGAACGAACCGTTCGGGAAATCGAGACGCTGGGGCATTCGGTGGATGTGATTCATCCAGGCTCCTTTCCGAGCATCCCCTTCCCGCTTTATCCCGAAATAAGGCTGGCCCTGGTTTGTCCGGGACTCGGCAAGCGAATCGACCGCTCCGACCATGTCCACATCGCCACGGAGGGCCCGCTCGGCCTGAAGGCGCGGAACTACTGCATGGGAAAGGGGCGCCGGTTCACCACGGCCTACCACACTCGTTTTCCCGAGTACCTTAACAATTACCTGGGCGTGCCGCCGGCCTGGATTTATTCGTATCTGCGATGGTTCCACAGAAGATCGAGCCGAATCATGGTATCCACGGGTTCGCTCGAGCGCGAACTTCACTCCTGGGGATTTCGCAGGATGGCCCGGTGGTCCCGGGGAGTCGACTTTTCCCTTTTCCGGCCGGGCACGGAGGAGGAACGAGAACCCGTGGCCCTTTATGTGGGACGGGTTTCCTACGAAAAAAACATCGAGGCTTTCCTGAAGGCACCCCTGCCACCGGGTTTTCGGGCCCGGGTCGTGGGAGACGGCCCGGCGCTCGAGGAACTGCGCGAAAAATATCCGCGGGTGGAATTCGCGGGGCGGTTGGTGGGGGAATCGCTGGCGCGAGAATACCGCAGGGCTTCGGTTTTCGTTTTTCCCAGCAAGACCGACACTTTCGGCCTTGTTTTGCTGGAGGCGCTTGCCAGCGGCGTTCCCGTCGCCGCCTACCCGGTTTCCGGACCGATCGATGTGATGGAAGGCGCCCCGGGCGGCGCCGGAGCCCTGCACGAGGATTTGCCAACGGCGATCCGACAGGCGCTTGGCCGCGGACAATCCGATGAATGCGCGGCATTCGCCTCGCGGTACACCTGGGAAAAATCGACGGAACAATTTCTGGGCAACCTCGTGCCTCGACTGGGCCCCCGCGAAACCGACATGCGAGGGTTGGCCCGCCGGAACGACCGGAAAAATTGGCAGCTTCGCCGCGACAACCTCATGCTGGCGCGTTGACCGCGGCCGAAACGGATGCAAGATTGAGTTGATGCCCCGCGTCGGAGGCCGGTTCATGCCCATTCCAGCAATGATCATGCTTGCGCTGGCGCAGTCCGCCCCCCCGGCGGAACTCGCGGCCAACCAGCCGATTCCCGGACCTTTTCATCCGCTGATCCTCAACGGAAACCTTGCCGGCCGTTACCACTGCCCCCTTTCGGACTTCGGATCCAGGCCCTTCGCGCTTGTGCTGGTCAGGGGAACCGATGTTCCTGAAGGATTCAAGGAAATGCTGGCGGAACTCGACGCCCTGGTGGCGAAATCAAGCCCCGCGGCGCTGCGGAGCGCGGTGGTTTTCGTGGAGGACAAACTCGCGATGCCGCTTTATTTGGCCAATGCCGAGCGCAAGGCCGCCCGTGACAAGATCGACACCGCCCTGGGATTTGCCACCGAACCGAAGATGGAGAACAAGAATCCCTACCCCAGCATTTTTGTCGGGTTAGAGAGCGCCGAGTTGCTGAAGTCCTATCCGATTCCCGAGGGTGCCGCCGCGGTCGCGATCCTGGCCCGTGAATACAAGGTGAAGTCGGTTGAAAAGATTCCCGATGGCCAACTCAACGCCGAGAAGTGGAAGTCCCTTCTGGAGACCATCGACGCCAAGCTGGTCGACAAGACCCTAGCCCCGGTGATCCGACCCCGTCTCAAGCCAAGGGCCCCGGTCGCGGAACCTCCGGCGGCGCCCCCTCCCGCCACCCAGTGACTTGGTTAATTCCATCGGTTTGGTGGCCCACAACACCCCCTCGGCCATCTCCGGCCGCTGGTGATCCTCCTACCCCGTTCAAGGCCCCGGCCTTACAATGACGCTGATCCAATTCACGCGCGCCTTCCCGCGCCTCCACCGGATACGGAGCCTGTTGGGCCATGAAAAACTGGGGCTGGATCGTGGCGGGATTGGCGTTGGTGGCCTTCGTGTTCGCCATGAGCTTCGTCGCCCAGTTCAATCCCGAATCCGGCAAGGGACAAGTGGCCACGGTATCGTCAAGCCCGGCTGATTCGAAGCCTTTGGAACCGCGATTCGCCACCCGGCAAGTCCCCGATGGCGACTCCGAGCCGATACCACAGGAGCAATACAACCCCGGCCACCAGGATTACTGGTTCATCAACCCGCATCCGACCTCCATCCGGTTCGGGCTGGAGGGCAAGAAATGCACCTGCACCGGCGTGCAGGTGTTCACGGTTCCCCTAGACCACCCTTGGTGGAAGGGTGAGGGCGCCGCCTTTGTCAAGGACGGGCAACCCCAGGTCGAGGAATTGCAGCGGCAATGGAAATCCCCGGCCGTGCTCGGCTTGTCCCAGTCGATCGAGGGGCTGGAACTTTTGGGCAGGACGGAATCGTCATCGCCCCCGGCAGTGGAACTGGCTCCCGGCCAGGCCGGTTTCCTTCGCATGGGATGGAAAAATGAAAAGGTCCAACGCGATGTCATGAGCGCGACCTTGTGGCTCGGCAAGCCCGAGAACCGGGACCGGATCCGCATCGAGGCGGCAATCCACACACACCCTGTCCTTTATGTCCTGCAAGATTACATCGACTTGGGAACGCTCAACGCGTCCGACCGCGGCCAGGCGTCGGCAAAGCTCACGGTCGTCCTGCCGACGCGGGAGAAATTGCCTCTCAACGCCATGATCCTCAACCCCTCGGCGCGCGACAGGGTGAACCTCGGGGAGGCTTCGCCGGTCTCGGGTGAGGCCCTCGGCGCGCTTCGCAAGGAAAGTCGAGTGCCTGTGAAGGCGGCGTTCACGATCCCGATCAAGGCGACCTGGAAGATTCCGGGGGAGGAGTATCCGGAGATCGGCCCGTTCATCAAGCGCGTGGAGGTGGTGACCTCGGACCCGGGCGTGAACCTTCAGGCCCAGCGTTCATCCCCGGTAAGGGTTGTCGGGAAAATCGAGGGTGACATCGAGGTGGTCGGCACGAACGAACGGGGCCATGTGATGCTGAACAGGTTCGAACGGCAGGAAGGGGCGCGGGCGGAGGCGGCCCTCGAGACCCGGGAGGCCGGCCTGACGCTCAAGGTCGACCGGTCGCGCACGGCGCCTTTTCTGGAGGCCCAGATCGATAAATCACCCAAGCGGTCCGGTGACCGGTTCCGCTGGCGATTGCTCGTAAAAGTAAACCCCGGAACAGTTTCGGGAGAATTTCCTCGTGGCCTCGATCCGAATCCGGCCTATCGCGACAGCGCCGTTTATGTGACGATTGAGGGGCAGGCCTCAAGAACCGTGAGAATTCCGGTGGAGGGCCGCGCCGATAACTGACTGACCGAATCCTCTCCGGGCATGGAAGGCCCAAGGCGGACCACCATGGTGGGATAGAGGGTAGGATCCGATGGCCGGTATAGCATCCGAGGCGATGGGTGGATGGACCCGCTGGGCCGCCAGCGCGGCGGTGGCCTTGCTCGCGGTGATTGCCGCTTTCGGGGGCGGTTCCCTGGCCCGATGGATGCGCCCCGGACCGGCGATGACCGTCTCGGCGGCGCCATCGGGAAAGCTCGCCGCGGAACTGGAACGCTGGGAACGCCCCGACCTCACGCTCCTGGTGACCGGCCAGCAGCATGGCTATCTGCTCCCTTGCGGGTGCTCGCGCCCGCAGGTGGGCGGACTGGAAAGGCGCTACAACTTTTTCCAGACGCTCTCGTCGCGCGGTTGGAAAACCGTCGCTGTTGACCTGGGCGACATCCCGCAAATGGCCGGTCCCGTGAACCTTCCCAACCTGCAAGGGCTCACCAAGTACCGGCACAGCATGCAGGCCCTCAAGCTGATGAACTACGCGGCCGTGGGCTTGGGAGAGTACGAGGGAAGCCTGCCCTTGTTCAAGGCGCTTGGAGAGTACGCGCTCAACGATCCCTCGCCGCGGGTCGTGGTGGCCAACCTGGCGGATGCCGAGACGAATTTCCCCGAGCAAACGGCGCGCTGGCACCTGGCCAGCCCGCCCGGCTCTCCCTGGAAGGTGGGCATCACATCCGTCGTGGGCCCGACCGTGGCTGGAAAAATCAAGGATTCGATGGCGAAATTCGGATCCAGCCGGCAGGCGCTCGAGGGGGTGAAATCGGAAATGGACAAGGCCGGGGCGGATTACCGGATCCTGCTGTACCAAGGCCAATTCAACCGGGTGGCGGAAGGAGCCCAACCGGTGGAAGCCGAAGCCGCCGCTCGGGCCTTTCCCGAATACCAGTTGATCGTGGCCTTGTCGGAGGAGGATGAACCCGCCGGTGCCCCCGCGAGGATACGGCACGCCGACGGCCGCGAGACCCTTGTCGTGAGGATCGGCCACAAGGGCAAATATGTGGGCGTTCTCGGGCTTTACAAGGGGCCCAAGCCTGAAAGCCCGGCCCACAAGTACACGATCGTGCAGATGAGCGAGGATTACCTCACTCCCGATGATCAGGTCGCTGGCAACCCGATCGTCAAGCTCATGGAGGCCTACGCGGCGGAACTGCGGCGCGACGGCCTCCTCGGCCGCCATCCGCAGGTGGTGCACCCGTTCCAGGCGTCGGTGCCCGACGCCTCCCCCACCTTTGTCGGTTCCGAAAAGTGCAAGAAATGCCACGCCTCGGCGTTCGCGGTCTGGCAATCGTCACCGCACTCGCACGCCTGGCAAACGCTCGCCGACGCCAAGAGGCCGTCCCTAAGGGAGCATGATCCCGAGTGCATCGTGTGCCACACCGTCGGATTCGGCCACAAGGGCGGGTTCATGAGCGCTGAAAAGACGCCATCCCTGAAGGATGTCGGGTGCGAAAGCTGCCATGGCCCCTCAAGCGAGCATCTCAAGAACACCAGTGACGAGACCTGGCACAAGCTCATGAATCCGTGGAAGGGACAGCCCGGCGAATCGGCGCAGGAAAAGGCGGCGCGGCAGTTGAAGGTCGACCAGTTCTGCCAGCGTTGCCACGACATCGACAACGATGTGACCTGGACCCACAAGGGTTTTGAGCGGAAGTGGCCCAAGATCGCCCACCCGACGCCCGATTCGGAAAAGAAGTAATCAGGCCCGGATCAGTTCCGAATAGATCCCGCGAACCGCGGCGCGCGCCTCGGCGGCCCGCGCGGCCTCGGGCGGACCGCCACCGGGCCAGTCATCCAGCGGCCTGTTGTGGGCGAGCCTGATCCTCGACAGGCAACGCGAAAGAAAATCATGCGCCATGACCAGGTCATCGATGGCGGCACGGGGCGCGATTCCGGCCCGGGCCAGCGCCTCGAGTCCCGCGACCGTACCCGGTTCAAGGGGGGCGCCAAGCCGGGCGGCATGCCGTAGCTGAAGCGCCTGCGACAGGAATTCGATGTCGACAAGGCCGCCCGGGCCCCTCTTCAGGTCGCCGGCCGGCCTGCTGGCCTCAAGCCGTGAACGCATGGCCATGACCTCGGCGACGCCCCACTCCGGCCACGGCATGGAGGCGCGCTGACCTGACAAGGCGGCCATCACCTCGGCGCCAAAGGCGAGGTCGCCCGCGACCGGACGCGCCCTGACCAGCGCGAGCTTTTCCCAAAGCCTTTCGGGAGTGCTGGCGGCGTGGTGACGGAGAAAGTCGGCGAGTGAAGCCACCAGCGCGCCCGATCGGCCATCGGGCCGAAGCCGCATGTCGACCTTGTAAAGTTTTCCAGATCCTGAATATCCGGATGAAATCCGGATGAAGGACTGGGCCAGCTCGGTGAAGAATTGGTGGCTGTCGGACTGCGCGTCGGTCCGGGGATCCCACGCCGCCCGGGCGGCTCCCTCGAAGATGAGGACGATGTCGAGGTCGCTGTGGTAGCACATCTCGCGGGAGCCGAGCCTGCCCAACCCCAGGACAACCCAGCGGCAAGGCATTCCCTTGCGTGGCCCCTCGAGCAACGCCAAGGTGCCGCTCCTGGCCTCTTGGGCGGTCTCGGCGAGCCTCGCCATGCCGCCCAACTCAACCTCCGCGAGGTCGCTCAGCGCCGCCGCCGTCTGCCGTGTTCCATCGCGGCCGAGCAGGTCGCGCACTCCCACCCGGAGAAGTTCCTTGTCGAGAAAGCTCCTGAGGATCGGATGAGGATCCTCGGCACCCCGCAGCAGGCCGGCCAACTCGGCCTCAAGCTCAAGCCGCGAGGGCGGCCGGCCCAGGACCAGCGAATCCATCAGGTCGTCGGCCATGCCGGGATTGCTAACCATCAGATCCGTGAGGAACTGGCTTTTGGCGCACATGTCGACGACAAGCCTGAGGCTGGGCGGATGGACGCGGAAAAGCTCCCACAATTCGGCACGGGCGCCCAGCGACGAGGTGACACGGGCGAGGTTCGCGAGGGCCTGGTCGGGTTCCGAGGCCTTCCCGAGGGCCGCCAGGAGCGAAGGGAGGATGCTGGCCAGGAACAGGCGGCAACGGCGGGTGGAGAGGAAGGGCACCGGTTCGGTTGCCAGTTCGAGAAGGCTGGCGTGGGCGCGGACCGGGTCGGTGAAGCCATGCCTTTGCAACAGGGCCCGGGATGCCCCCGGATCGACCGAGGGATCAAGCACGAGGTCGGCCTCGGGATCCGGGCTGTCGCCGCCTCCGACCGACTGGTGGAGGATATGGTCGAGGATGAGCCGGGTGGGCCGCGTCCTCGATTCAAGCTCGGCAAGGAAGGCGTCTCCCGGCCGAAGGCCCAGATCGCAGGCGAAGCCGAGGCCGCGGGCCAGGCGGTCGCGAGCCTCGGGATCGTCGGGAATGGAGTGGGTCTGGAGGTCGAAGAGAATCTGGAGGCGGTGCTCGGCGCGGCGCAGGAACCTGTAGGAATCGTCAAGCAGCCTGTATTCCTGGTCGGTGAGGCAACCGGCGCGCTCGAGCGACGGCAGAGCCGCCAGAGTCGAGCGCTGCCTGATGGCGGGTTCGTCGCCGCCGTGGAGAAGTTGCAGGAACTGGATGACGAATTCGATGTCGCGGATGCCGCCATAGCCCGTCTTGAGGTTTCCCGCCTCGGCATCGGGGCCGGTCGACCTGCGCTCGATGCGCCGCTTGAGGGCGCGGATCTCGGCGATCTCGGAGACCGAAAGATATTTCCGATAGACAAATGGCTGAACAGACCTGGCGAACGCCGCGCCAAGTTCGGAATCGCCGGCGACGGGCCTCAGCTTGATGAGCGCCTGCCTTTCCCATGTCCTTCCGAGCCTGTCGTAATAGCCCAGGGCGCTCTCGGTGGTGCGGGCCACGGGGCCGCCATGGCCCTCGGGCCTGAGCCGGAGGTCGATCCGGTAGCCCAGGCCGGCGTCGGATGGCGAGGCCAGCAACTGGACCATCTCGGCGGTGAGCCGGGAAAAAAACTCGGCGCACTCGATCTCGCGCCTGCCCCCCCGGGTGCTCCCTTCCTCGTCATAAAGGACAAGGAGGTCGAGGTCGGAGGAATAGTTGAGCTCCTCCCCGCCCAGCTTGCCAAGGGCGAAGACGGTCGCCCGCGCGGGAGCGCCTGAAACGCCATGGGGAACGCCGTGGCGCATGGCGCAGCGTTCCATGGCGATGGTGAAGGCGGCCGATACCGAGGCATCGGCAACCCTGCTGATGTCGCGGGTGACATCCTCGAGGGATCGGTCGCGCAGGATGTCGTTCACCCCGACGCGCAGGAGTTGCCGGAGACGGAACCGCCTGAAGACCCTGGCCTGGGCCACCGGGTCGGGGGCCGCCTTGGCCTCGGACAACAGGCCGGCGACCTGCTCGCCGATCGGCGGACTTCGGCGGGCGCCCGGCCGGAGAAGGTCGAGGCTTTCGGGATGCGAAACGAGCAGGTCGCCGAAGGGCCGGCTGACGGAGAAGAGCGCCAAAGCCTGCTCAAGCCCTCGGGCGCGACTTTCCAACAGTCGCCCAAGACGGGCATTCCGGTCTTCCGGGCCAAGGAACCTGACCAAGGTGCCCAGCGCCAGGTCGGGATCGGCGGCTCGGGAAAGCAACCGCCCGAGGACCCTCCTCAGGTCGCGGAATCGGGACTCCTCCAGGAGGCGCTCGAGCGCCGCGAGGGCCGACCGGCCGGCCCTCTGGTCGGCAAGCCCCCAGGATGCCAGGCTGGCGACGTCCGAGGGTGCCTCTTCCATGATGGTCCCCGGGCGTGGGTCAACTGACCGGTAGTTCAAGCCGGCGGGAGGACGGGGAGGACGGCGCCGCCCAAGCGGCCCGCGCCGGGGCGGAGGACTCCACCTCGACGACCTCGGCAAACAATGTGAAGGAGGTGGCGTCGGTCACGCGGGCTCGAACCACGGCGCCGATCAACCTTTCGGGAGCGTCGAACACCACAATGTGGTCGGCCATCGATCGGCCGGTGAGCTGGGGAAGAGTTCCGGGTTCACGGGGGGCGACCTTGCCCAACCCTTCGGCCAGCACCGTCACCTCCCGGCCCACCATCGCGCGATGGCTGCGAAGGCTGTTGGCGTTTTGCACGGCCAGCAATTCGTTATTGCGAACCTTCTTGGTTTCCTCGGGAATGTCGTCGGCGAACTTGTCGATCGCCCGGGTGCCAGGCCTGGGGCTGTACTTGAAGATATAACTGTTCTTGAAATCCGATTCCCGGGTGAGTTCCATGGTTCGCGAGAACGACTCGTCCGTCTCGCCGCAGAAGCCGACGATGAAGTCGCTGGAAACAGTGGCGGCGGGGCACCGGTCCCGCACGCGCGCCATCATGTCGCGGTATTGGCCGGAGGTGTAGCCGCGCTTCATGCGGGCGAGCACATCGTCGCAGCCCGATTGGGCCGGCACATGGAGGTATTTCACAACCTTGGGCAGGTCGCGAACGGCATCGAGCAGGTCGTCGGTCATGTCGAGCGGGTAGCTGGTGATGAATCGGACGCGCAGCAGGCCGTCGATCTTGTCAAGCCTGGCCAGAAGGTCGGAAAGCCGGGTGACCCGGCCATCGCCATGGTGGAAGCGGTAGCTGTTGACGGTCTGCCCCAACAGGGTGACCTCGAGGCAACCCTCGTCGGCCAGTCGCCTCGCCTCGTCGACAATGGCGTCGGGATGCCGGCTTTGCTCGGGGCCGCGCGTGGAGGGGACGATGCAGTAGGTGCAAAACTTGTCGCAACCGATCTGCACCCTCACGAACGCCTGGAACGGGGTCGGCCGCATGGCGGAATCACGCGGGGGATCGTAGCTTTCAAAGGAGGAACTCACCTCCTGCTTGGAACCTTCCTTGCGGCCGAGGCTGAGGGCCATCTGGGGCCTTCCGGTGGCGCGTGCCGCGTCGATCAACTCGCCGACGCGCGCCAACTGCCCCGTGCCGCAAACCAGGTCGACATGCGGGGCGCGCTTGAGGATGATTTCCTGGTCCTTCTGGGCCATGCAGCCGAGCACGCCCAAAACCTTCTCGGGATGGTTCTCGATATGACCCCGAAGGCGCCCAAGAGCGCTGTAAATCTTGTCCTCGGCATGCTGGCGGACGCTGCAGGTGTTGAAAAGGATCACATCGGCCTCGGTGGCGGAATCCACGAGGCGGTATCCCTTGCGTCGCAGCGAACCCACGACAAGTTCGCTGTCGAGCACATTCATCTGGCAGCCGACGGTTTCGATGTAAAGCGTGTTGGCCATGGCTGGTTCGCTGAGTGCCTTTTATAAATCTTAATATACCATAAGGGACGACCGACCCGCCGGGCGGAGTCATGGCAGGGGATGTCATGCAGGAATGGCCTTGGCAAATCGCTCTTATCCTGGGAGTGACCGCCCTTGTGGTGCTGCCGTTCTCGGCGTTTTTGCTGCGTCAGGCCTGCTCGATTTTCGGTGAAGGGATGCCCGAATACCGCCGGGCGATGATTGTCGCGCTGTTCAGCGCGGGCGGGGCGTACCTTGCATGGGACTGCGGTTCATTCGCCATGGTGAAAATGGCCAAGGAAGCCGCCTGTCGGGACCAATGGATCGAGAATCAGGCGATTTTGGCCCAGCGGATGGCTTGGCTGGATCAACTGGGTTATTCCGGCTGGGCCCGGCTACCCATTGGGCTGCGAGTTGAAATGGCCGCCCGGGTTCCGGGCGTCAGCCGCCTGCCGTTCGTGTTCGGACTTTGCGTGGCCGGGGTGGTGGCCGTGTTGGGCTTGGGGGTGCCGTTCCGCAAGGCGCTAGGAATCGTATTGCTGCAATGGCTGCTGGTGGTCGTCTTGGTGGCGGTGGGCCATTTCGGCATCAGCAGTTTCATGCGACTGGCTTGGCCGGGAATCGCCTCGATGCCCGCCGTGGTCGACGCACGGGAGCGAGCGCGCCAAGTTTGGGACAAGGCACTGCCGGAACAGGCGCGGGAGATCACCGCCGAGGCGGCAACCGGCTTGAAACCCTGGATCGCGGCCGCGGAAGCGGCAAGCGCGGAGGCCGGGGCGATGGTGGAACCGTATCAAGCCCGCATGATGGAGCAACTCGACCCGTTCATCCGCTGGCTACCGGATCCGGCCCGTGATTTCCTCGCCAAGGGTGGAATCTGGCTGGTGGCGGCCATGGCGACGCTGGTCATTTTGATTTGGCTAAGGGGGATGTCCAGGCGGCTGTGGAAGGCCTTGCGGAAAAAGAACACCGGCAGGAAAAAGCCGGTGAAATTGCAGATCGTCAACCTTGGTGACATTCCCCGTTCAGGCGCCTCACAGGGCGGCAGGAGGCTCACGGTGAAGCAATTACCCGCCAGGCTGCGCGCCGTGGTGCTGGCCCCGGCCGGAAGTGATGCCGGGGAACTACACCGGGGCATGGCCGAGGCCATCCTCGACCATGCCTTGCCCGGATTGGGTGACATCGCCGACCACGATAATCCCCTGGTGACGATTTGGCCAAGGCAGTACAGCCTCGACGGTTTCCAACAGGCGTTCTTCAGCCATGTCACCCGGCCGGATGGCGACCACAAAAGGTCGCGGTTCGCTCTGCTGGCGGGGCCGATCACCATGGGCCGGTTCACCATTCACGCCGGCCTGGCGCTTGATTGCGGGGAAACCTGCTCCTTGGGCAACATCAGGGTGGGCAAAGACAAATGGGCCGACGCGATCGCGGCGACCAGAGCGGGTTAGACCCGGTGCCAGGCCCTGGGGTTCCCAAACTATTAAAGCAAACTTCAAATAACTGACCTGCTCAAGACCCCGGCACCCGCCATCATTCTGTTAGCCCTTTGATATCTCTGAAGCGTCGAACGGCGCGAGTGACCTCGGAACTGTCGCTAGATTGTTGAATGTCCGCGAGGGCCCCTCACTTCGTTCAGGGCTCCTAAGCATCGTCAGCCTTTGTCCGGCCTTCATATTGAGATCCGTTCATCGCTTAGGAGCCCTGAACGAAGTGAGGGGCGAGTCGATCAAGGAACAACACCAGGAGCCATAGCAGAAACAAAAGAGCCCCAGTGGAACCGAAGTAAGTGGGGCATGTTACACTATGCTCGATTTGCATTTTTATCGGGATTATCACTCCAACTCATCTATTTGAAGCCTGCTCTAGTCCGCCAGCCTTTTGCGAATCCAACGCTCGGTCCAGACTCCCCCCGCCGCGCCCAGTCCCAAGGCCAAAATGGGGACAAGGTCACCCACGGCGAACAGCGCCGTCAACAGGATGAGGATCATCGCCAAGGCGCCCCCGGCGATGCATACCACCTCGCGTACGGTCAGCCCGACCTTTTCCAGCCAAGGCCTTGCCCAAGTCAGGCCGTCATCTTCCTCTTCCACGGCTTCCAATACCGGGGCGGGGGCGGCTTGCGCCTTGGGAGAAACAACGATTTCAAGTTCCTCGACCGGTTCGTCCTTGCGCATGTCCTCAAGGGCGGCCAAGGCAACGCGGAGCGACTTGGCCGCCGCCGCGGCATCCCGTGGCCTCTCATCCATCACGGGGGAGACAAGGTTTTCCAGAACAGACGCCAAATGGTCGGGGATTCCGGCGCGGTCCCTGCCCGATTTATCGATGATGTCAAGAAAGAGTTGGCAGTAGGCGAATGTTTCGGACGCGGGGGTGTCAGCGGAAGACCTGGCCACGGTGGGGTGGGCCAGCAGTTTGAGAATGTTGCCACCGGAGGCACGGCGAACCAGCGCCAGGCTTTCCAACCCGGAAACGCCGGCGCGCAAGCCTGCCTGGTGAAGCGAATGAAGCGCCTGAAGAGCCTGGGCCAGCATTCGGGCCATGTTTTCAACCGTGGCGATTTTTCCCCGGACCAGCAATTGGCCCAAAGTTTCGCCATGGATGGCCTCGCGCACCAAATAGCACCGGCCGGCTTGAACGCCACAGTCGAGGACACGCCACAAACAGGAGTCGTTGAGGGCGGAAGCCGCCTTGGCCTGTTCCAAAAAGCGGCCCAACTCGGGAGACCCCGGGCGATGGACTTCGCCAGCGAACTGAATCATGACGGGCCGACCCAAGGCATCGGTCGCCTCGACACACCCCTCCGCGGCCCCGGTGAACACGCGGGCGGCCACCCTGTATTGGCCGATTTCCAAATCATTTTCCCGGCCAGCCAGCAGCAAATCACATTGGTAAAGGGTGGCGAACCGGTTGATGACCAACCACCGCGCCAAGGCCACCGGATCGTCGCGATTTTGACGGCCGGGCTTGTTCCAGCGCTTCTCCATGCGCTCGAACTCGGACGGGGAGAGCAATCCATGGCGCCGGATGGCATCGATGGCATCTGGAACACTCGTGGAAATTCGCGCAAATATTTTTGTTGACACGATTTCCCCCCCCCAATAGGCGATGGGTTTAATTTATTGGAAAGGGAAATTTTGGTCAGAAGAATCCGGCGGCTTTCATCATGGGGACGAATTTTTAGGGTTTTCCAACGATGGCGGGACGGGATTTGATGCCGACTGGTAATGAGGCGGTGGATTGATGGTTTCAATGATACCGGCCTCGCCATCAGCCTCCTCGGGAGATGCCGGGTTGGCAACCTTCATCTTCCCAACCGACTCGACAAACTGTGTGGAAACCAGCCTTGTGAGGATGAGCGCGAAATAAAACTGGCCGATGGCGGCCTCGATCCAGGCGAGATGCCGGGCCAGGGGGGCGACGGGCGTCATGTCTCCATAGCCCACCGTGGTGATCGTGATCATGCTGAAGTAGAAGAATCGGTGGAAGCTCTCATGGATGTCCTTGCCTTCCATCTGGAGCGAAGTTCCCGCCACATTGTCCGCGAAGGCGTTGGGAATGAAGTAGGAGATCAGGGAGTAGAAGCACGACCAGAGGAAACCGATGAGCAGGTAGGTGCTGGCGGCGCAAAACAGGGCGTTCCGGCCCGTGTAGTCGTTGTGCCAGAGGTGATAAACCATGGTGCCGATCAAAACGGCGAGAACGGAAGCCAGCACGGCGAGGCCACCGCCCCGGGCGTCATGCCATGCGACTTGCGGCATGAACGGAATCAAATGCCAATAGGCCCTGACCGCCACCACGGTGGCGGCCGCGCCGGCGCAAATCCACATGAGCGGCCTGTCGGAATAGCGCACGGCCTGGATCAGCATGGTGGCGCAGATCATCATGGCGACCAGGCTTCCCTGGGCGATGAATGTCGCCGCAAGCACCCAGCCTTGGAGGATGAAGATTCCCATCAACGCCAGGAACAGAACCGTGAAGCTGTTGCGGTGCGCGGCGCGCAGCCAGGGGTTGGCTAGCCTTTGGGCCCGGGCATCGGCAGGGGAGGGCGCCTTCAGGCCGGGTGCCGGCCGAATCACTGATGTCCAGTGCTTTCCGGAAGGTTTCATGGCGATGAATCAGCCCGTGATTTCCAACTTGGAACGCCAGATTACGAAAAGCCCAGACCCAAGTCAGGCCGAGTTCCTCGACGCCGCTAGCGTCCAGATGAATTCCGCTTCATGTTGTCCATCCCGCCTTGTCCCGCAAAGCCAAGGCGAGGAAACTTCGAGATAGCTAGATCGGCCCATCATTTCCGGAATCCCGCCCATGCGCCGCATTGGATTCACGCTCATCGAGCTTTTGGTGGTGATCGCCATCATCGCGTTGCTGATCGGTCTCTTGGTGCCTGCCGTGCAGAAGGTGCGGGAAGCGGCCAACCGCGCCAAGTGCACCAACAACTTGAAGCAACTGGGCGTGGCTCTTCACAACCACCTGGCCACGATGGGTTGCTTTCCGGCCTGCGCCGAGTTGCCCGCAGGGCAACTCTCCCAGCCATGGTCGGCCCACGCCCGGCTTCTGCCGTACCTCGAGCAGGACGCCCTTGCCAAATTGATCGACTGGAACACGACCCCGAACAACTTCACGCTACTTCCGAATATCGCCAAGATGCGGATTCCCACCTACATGTGTCCCAGCGAGATCAACGACAAGGCGCGTGTGACACCCAACATCACCTATTATCCGCTGAATTATGGACTGAACCAGGGAACCTGGTTCGTTTACGACCCCGTCGGCGCCAAGGGTGGCGACGGCGCCTTCGCCCCGAACCTCAAGGCGCGCCCGGCGGAATTCCTTGACGGGCTTTCCAATACCTTGGGCGCCTCGGAAGTGAAGGCGTACCAACCCAATGTTTGGGACACGCTCAAGCCCGCCACGCTGAATGTGGCGGCCCCGGCCACGCCCGCGGCGCTTCTGGCTTTCGCGGGCGGAACCTTCGATTCCAACGGCCACACCGAATGGGTGGAGGGCGATGTGCATGAAACGGGATTCACCACCACTTTCTCTCCCAACACCATCGTGCCATACACCAGCGGGGGCCAGCCGTATGACATCGACCTGACCTCGATGCGCGACGGTGAATCCGTCACGGCGCCGACCTATGCCGCCATCACGGCAAGATCGTTTCACAGCGGGGTGGTGAATGTCCTCATGATGGATGGTTCCACCCGAACCGTTTCCAATGCCGTGTTGCAGGCCACCTGGCGGGCGCTTGGAACACGGGCGGGTGGCGAATCCGCAACGGATTGAGACCATGAACACAACAAACTTGGGCATCGGCGGAGCGGCAACCGCCATCTTGGCCGTCATCGCGTGGTTGTTCATGTCGGCGGGCACGCCGACGCCGGTGGCGGATCCGGCCATGACGGCCGCCGCATTCCTCGCGGAGATCCGCTCCGGGAAGGCCGACTTGGCTTGGGAAGGCACCGGTTCGGAGTTCAAGTCGTTCATGGGACGAGACCAATTTCGCCAGTTCGTGAAAAACCATGCCGGCTTGAGGATCGCCGCTGTGGCCGGGGAATCCGTCGCCACCGGCCCACTGCGAGAATGCTCGTTCACCTGCGGAACACTCAAGGTCGTCGTGATTGTGGGCCCTGTCGACGGCCATTGGAAGGTTGAGGGCATCCGGGCCGGGTAGGCGACATTCCCAGAGCTAGATTCAAACCAATAAGCTGGATTATTAACTCAGATAAATTAAGTAAAAATGTCTGTCAAAGATGGACAACAATGAGATCATGAACCACAGGGGTTGTCGCAGCCATTAAAATACACCCAGCCCACCCCGCCTTCGGCCCCGCCGTAGCTTCCTTTGAATTATTGAATGGGTTTCCTTTTATCTTTTTTCCCAAGCTCCAGCTTGGCTAGAGCGCACTTCAAATAACTGACCTGCTCAAGACCCCGGCACCCACCATCATTCTGTTTGCCCTTTCATGTCGCTAAAGCGTCGAACGGCGCGAGTGACCTCTGAACTGGCGCCAGATTGTTGAATGTCCGCGAGGGCCCCTCACTTCGTTCAGGGCTCCTAAGCATTGTCAGCCTTTGTCTGGCCTTTAAATTGAGATCCGTTCATCGCTTAGGAGCCCTGAACGAAGTGAGGGGCGAGTCGATCAAGGAACAACACCATGAGCCATAGCAAAAACAAAAGAGCCCCCAGTGGAGCCGAAGTAAGTGGGGAGTATTAAAACACACTCGATTCGCATTTTTATCGGGATTATCAATCCGACTCATCTATTTGAAGTCCTATCTAAAGGATTGATTCCCCGGAATTCCTCGCCAAACCTCGCTCCGGATACCATGGGCCATGGCGGGCGGGTATCATGCACACGCATCATGATGGCAGAAACCCGAGCATGACCACGGCATCCACTCCCCCCTCCATCGGGCTTGGCCTCTGGAAAATCCCCAAGCCGCAAACCGCGACGCTGGTACGCGAGGCCATCAAGGTTGGCTACCGCCACCTCGACAGCGCCTGCGACTATGGCAACGAGAAGGAAACAGGGGAAGGGATCCGGAAAGCCCTGGCCGATGGCCTCTGCCGCCGGGACGACCTTTGGGTGACCTCCAAGCTGTGGAACACCTACCACAAGGCCGAGCATGTGCGCCCCGCGCTGGAACGAACGCTGGCCGACATGAACCTCGATCACCTCGACCTGTTCCTGATCCACTTCCCGATTCCGCTGGCCTTCGTTCCGTTTGAAACTCGCTATCCGCCCGGATGGACCTTCGATCCCACGGCTCCCAAGCCCTTCATGAAAGCCGCGTCAGTGCCCGTCATCGAGACCTGGCAGGCGATGGAGCGACTGGTGGAAGCCGGATTGGTGCGGCACATCGGCGTGTCGAACTTCTGCGTCTCGCTGCTCAGGGATTTGCTGTCGCAGGCGCGCATCCGGCCCGTGGTGAACCAGGTGGAATCGCACCCCTACCTGGCCCAGGAAAAGCTGCTGAGGTATTGCCGCGAGGAGGGGGTGGCCTTCACGGCTTTCTCTCCGCTGGGCGCGCCATCGTATGTGCCGCTGGGAATGGCCAAGCCGGAGGATTCGGTGCTGCTGGAGCCATGCGTGGTTGCCGCGGCGGGAAGGCTTGGGAAAACTCCGGCCCAGGTGGTGCTGCGGTGGGCGGTGCAGCGGGGAACGAGCGCCGTGCCCAAGACGGAAAAACCGTCCCGGTTGGTGGAGAACCTGGCCGTGGAAGACTTCACGCTCAGCGACGCGGAAATGGCGGCCATTTCCGCGCTCGACCGCAACAGGCGGTTCAACGACCCCGGCGTGTTCTGCGAGCAGGCGTTCGGGACCTTCTTCCCGATTTACGAATGATCGTTGTCATGGGCTTCGGCCCTCGAGGAGGATGAGGAATGTTGGCCCTGGTTTTCACGACAGTCGCGGCGATGTTGGCCGCCGACCCCGCGCCGCTGTTCAACGGCAAGAACCTCGACGGCTGGAAGGAGGCGTCCAAGGACAAGGCGTCCCTGGCGGGAAAGACGGAAGCCTTCGGGGGGCGGTTCAAGGTGAAGGACGGCGTGATCGCGATCGACCCGTCGGTGAAGGGCGACCTGCACATCGAGACGGAAAAGCCGATCGAGGGAGACACCCGCGTCGTGCTCGAGGTGAAGCCGGGTCCCAAGTGCAACAACGACCTGTTCATCCGCGGCACCAAGTTCGACCTGACCTTGGGAAGCAAGGAAGGCAAGAACCTCAAGGATGGCGAATGGGCCACCGTGGAGATCGTCATCAAGGGCGACGCGATCGAGCACAAGATCAACGGCGAGACGGCCCGTTCCTCCAAGGCCAAGGGCGGCCCCACGCCGCTGCGCATCCGCGCCGAGTTCGGGGCGCTGGAAATCAAGTCCGTGAAGCTGGCGCCCTGAAGCCGGTCAGTCGCGGGGGAACAGGTCGGGATTGTCGGTGAAGATGGCATCGACCTTCAGGTCGCGGATGAGGCGGCGCATTTCGGCGCGCGCCTCGCCGGCCGCGGTCGAAGTACGCGCCCGCACCGTCCATACCGTCACGCTCATGTTGGCCTTGTGGGCCTCGTCGGCCAGCATGGGCGCCCCGTTGAGCACCTGCACATTCGGGGCGATCCCGTCGCCAAACCGGCGGATGCGGTCGACGGCCCGCGCGGGTTTTTCCCGACCCAGTGATCCGAAGAGGAAAACCAGCGGCAGCTTGCAGGCATGGTCGGATCGCAGCTTGCGCAGGCTGGCCTCGCTGAAACTCTGGATGATGACGGGGGTTTTGGGATCGGCCCCGGGCTTGTCGAGCCTGTTCCTGGCCAGGGTTTCCATGAGCAGCTTTTCCATGTCGAGGCCGCGGGCGCCATAGACCTCGGGAGCCTTGGTTTCGGGAATAATGCCGGCCTTGCCGCGCACCGTGTCGATCATTTCCTGAAAAGTCGGCACGCGCGTGTCCGCCCATTTGCCGTCGAGCCAGGATCCGGCGTCAAGCGTCTTGATTTCCGCGAGGGTGAATTCCGCCACGGGCCATGTGGCGCGGCCCTTCACCATGGTGGCCCTTGAGGGAAACCTCGCCTTCACATCGGTGGTGCGCTCAAGCGTGGTGTCGTGCAGGCAGACCAGCGCGCCGTCCCTGGTGACTTGCAGGTCGGGTTCCACGAAGTCGGCGCCCTGTTCAAGCGCCAGCCTGTAGGCGGGGAGGGTATGCTCGGGGGCGTAGGCCGAGGCGCCGCGGTGCGCGATATTCGTCGGACGCGAGTAAGGGGCGAAAGCGGCCTGGGACATCGACAGCAGACAGCCGACAAGGGCGATGACAGGCATGTTGGGAGGTCTCCACCGGGTGTCGCGGAATTCTCGAAGCTATGCTAGCGATCGGTCAACCTGGCGGGGAAAGGAGGGTTCATGCGACCATCACGCCGCGCCACCTTGGCGGCCCTGGCGGCCTCGACCGCCTTGGGGGCACCGGGCGGCCTTCACGACATCCCCTCCGACCTGACGGTTCCCGAGGCCATGGATGACAAACCCGGCGCGGGCAGGCGGGTCCGCGAGGCGCTGCCGGGTTACGAGAATTGGGACCTCAGGCATGCCCTGTACCTGCCGAAAGGGTGGAAACCGGGCGGCAGGCATCCGGTGATCGTGGAATATCCGGGCAACGGGCCGTATTCGAACAAGCTAGGCGACATCAGCACCGGCCGGGTGGAGGATTGCAAGCTGGGATACGGCATGGGCGCTGGCGAAGGGTTCATCTGGTTGTGCCTGCCGTTCGTCGACCGGGCCAACAAGCGGCACGCCCGGCAGTGGTGGGGCGATGCCGAGGCCACGGCCGCGTATTGCCGCGAGGCGGTGAGGCGCGTGTGCGACGGGCATGGCGGCGACCGGGAGAGGGTGCTTTTGTGCGGTTTTTCGCGGGGAGCGATCGCCTGCGGTTACATCGGCCTGCGGGATGATGCCACGGCGCGGTTGTGGCGGGGCCTGTTCGCCCACAGCCATTACGACGGACTGCGCCGCTGGGGCTACCCTGGGGACGATGCCGCCGCCGCCCGCGCCCGCCTGAGGCGCCTCGCCGGCAGGCCCCAGTTCGTCAGCCATGAGGAGTCGGTGGAACCGGCGCGTCGATTCCTCGACGGCGTTCCCAACACCACCCTGGTGGCGCTGCCGTGGCCCAACCACGCCGCCGAGTGGGTTCTCAAGGATATACCCGAGCGGAAAAAACTTCGCTCATGGCTCGCGGAGGTCATGGGCCCGGGGCGGTGAACAGGCGGGGCGACATCGGCGCCACCGCGCCGACCCGAGGTGTGAATCCCATGAGGTCGATGACTTGGGCCTTGATGTCGATGCCGGGGGCGACCTCGGCGAGTTCGAGGCCGTCATCCCCCAGGCGGAACACCGCCCTTTCGGTGACATAGAGCACCTTCTGGCCGCGGGCGCGCGCCCGCGCGGCGCTGAATCCCCTCTGGTCGACCTCCGCGACAAACTTGGGCACCCGCCCCTCGCGGACGACACGCAACCGGCCGCCTTCCACGGCCACCTCGAGTCCGCCGGTGGTGAAGGTGCCGCAGAACACCAGCGAGCGGGCGTTCTGGCTGATGTTGACGAATCCGCCGACACCGGCGACGCGACCGGCGAACGACGAGACATTCACATGCCCGTGCCGGTCGACCTGGGCGGCGCCCAGCGCGGCGAAATGGAGACCCTTGCCGTCATAGAAGTCGAACTGCGCCGGTTGGTCGACGACGGCCCGGGGATGCAACGAGGCGCCGAACGACAGCCCACCGGCGGGCAGGCCGCCGATCGGACCCGACTCCACCGTGAGCGTGACGAGGTCGAGCATGCCGCGCTCGGCGGCGACCATGGCGATGCCCTCGGGCATGCCGATGCCGAGGTTCACGATGTCGCCGGGGCGCAACTCGTCGGCGGCGCGCGCGGCGATGACGCGCCGCTCATCCATCGGCAGCGGCGGCGGCGCGGGAGCCATTCCCGCCGTCACGAAGCCCGGATTGTGGGCGTTGCCGAATGTCTGCTCATGCTCCGCCGGGGCGGCCAACACGACGCGGTCGACCAGGATGCCCGGCACGCGCACCGCCTTGGGGTCGGCGGGCCGGTCGAGCAGGCGGGCCACCTGCGCGATGACGATGCCGCCGGAGTTCCGCGCCGCCTGCGCGATCGGCAGCACCTCGCCGATGATCGCCTCGTCGTCCATGACGAGGTTGCCATGCGGGTCGGCGGCGGTGGCCCGGATGAGCCCGGCGTGAATCGGAAACGACTTGTACCAGAGCCATGTCGATCCGCCGAGTTCCACTCGCTCGACAAGCCCGGCGGGCGTGACGGCGTTGAGCCTGCCCCCGCCATGCGCGGGATCGATGAAGGTGTCGAGGCCGACATGGGTGATGCATCCCGGGCGGCCGGCGGCGATGTCGCGGAACAGTTGGCAGATCACCCCTTGCGGGAAGTTGTAGGCCTCGATGTCGCCCGCCAGGGCCAGCGCGCCCAGCCTTGGCGCCAGGCCCCAATGCCCGCCGATGACGCGCCTGAGCAGGCCCTTGTGGCCCAGGTGGTTGAGCCCGCGGGTTTTGCCGTCGCCCTGCCCCGCCGCGTACACCAGGGTCAGGTCCCGAGGGGCGCCCGTGGCCATGAAGCGGCGTTCCAGCGCCGCGGTGAGCGCCTCGGGGTGGGCGGCGCCGATGAACCCGCCGCAGGCCACGGTGGAACCCGGGGCGATGAGGGCCACGGCCTCGCCGGCGGGGCACAGCAGCGAGTCGATCCTGCCTCTCACGAGGTCCAGCCCCCGTTCACATGGAGCGTTAGCCCGGTGATGTAGTCGGCCAGCGGGCTGCAGAGGAACAGGATGGCGTTGGCGATGTCGTCCGGTTCGCCGAAGCGGCCCAGCGGTATCCGCGCCAGCATTCCCTGGCGGATTTTCTCGGGAATGCTCCTGCCCATCTCCGTGAGAACGACGCCGGGGGCCACGGCGTTCACGGTGATGTTCCTGCGGGCCAACTCGCGCGACAGCACCCGCGTCATGGCGCCCACGCCCGCCTTGGCGGCGGCGTAGTTTGCCTGTCCGAAAAATCCCACGGTAGCGGCGATGGACGCCAGGCTCACGATCCGGCCGCCCTCGCGCAGGCAACCCGCCGCGGCGCGGCAGACATGGAACACGCCGGTGAGGTTGGTTTCGATGACGGCGTTCCAGTCGTCGTCGGTCATGTTGCGGATGGTGCGGTCGCGGAGCACCGCGGCGTTGTTGACGACGATGTCGACACCGCCGAACTGATCGCCGGCCTTCCGGAACATCTCCTCGACCGCCGCGGCGTCGCGGACATCGGCGCCATGGGCCACCGAGGCTTGCCCCAGTTCGGCCGCCAGCGCCACGGCCCTGGCCTTGTTGGATCCATCCGGATCGGGAAAGTAATTCACGACGACGGAGGCGCCGGCCGAGGCCAGGGCGCGCGCCGTGGCGGCACCCAAGCCCTGGCTGGCCCCGGTGATGATGGCGACCTTGCCCGCGAGGTCGATCCCTTTCATTCGCAGGCCTCCAGCGCCGCGGCGATGCCCATGCCTCCACCCACGCACAGGGTGGCGAGGGCCCGCCTCGCCCCTCCGCGGGCGATCCGGTGCGCCAGGTGCGCCGCCAGCCGGGCCCCGCTGGCGCCGAGGGGATGCCCCAGGGCGATGGCACCGCCCTGCGTGTTGACCAGCGCGGGGTTCACGCCGAGGCCATCCATGCAGGCCAGCGCTTGGGCGGCGAATGCCTCGTTGATTTCCACGGCGTCGAAGTCGGTTATTGTCCATCCGTGTTGGCGGC
>Ga0194133_10001414_pt1 | contig 41845 bp, 39 predicted proteins | sample TA2KigOf40mmetaG_FD_155448 | JGI IMG/M metagenome (GOLD analysis project Ga0194133, IMG submission 155448) | Freshwater microbial communities from Lake Tanganyika, Tanzania - TA2015055 Kigoma Offshore 40m | ecosystem: Environmental > Aquatic > Freshwater > Lake | place: Tanzania: Lake...
AATTATTTTCTGATCCTCAGGTGTCTTTGAGCTTATTCGCTCCTTTTTCCGACCAACCTTTAATCCTTCGCTCCAAAATCTCTCAGCAGCTTTTTCATCTCATTGTCACCGGTCAGCTCTATTGCTGAATGACCCCCATTATCTTTTAAATTAGGATCAGCTCCATTCTCTAAAAGTAGTCTCACCACATCTTTTTTATTTTGATGGACTGCATGCATAAGTGGAGTCCTACCATGAGAGTCTTTTTCATTCACTTGAGCCCCATTTTTAAGCAGCAATTGGATTTTTTCTAAACACTCCGTACCACCGCATTGAGCCAACAACCTTAGAAGCGTCCGCCCATTTTGATCTTTGATGCCGTTGAAGTTGAATTTTTTATCGATGCAACTTTGAAGAAATGAAGCGGGAAGGTTGATCAAAACCCTAATCGCACAACTACTTTGGTTGTGGGGATTCAAGATGCCAATTTTTAGAAGATAGTTAAAGTTATCTAGGAGTTGTTCCATAGACTTAACTCTGCTGTACCAATTTAGGGACTGCCAGATACCAACGGAATTTACGCTGTATCCATTTTGAATCAAATGACGAAGCAGTTTGCTTGAATTGCGATTAATACAAAAGAGGATCAGGGACTCCTCACCTTTAAAAGGGTATTGTTCTATAGATTCGCTTTTAAAGTTAAAACCACGCTCAATTAGGAGATCAAAGAGCTCGGGATCATCTGCGTAGAATACATTAAGAGCATCGTAATCGTTAGAACTCTCCCATTTCTTTGCATTCACATCGGCCCCCTCATCGAGCACAAACTTGACAAGGTCTTTGTCTTTAGACAGCAAAGCATACTTCAGTATGCTCGCGCCAAAGGCGTCTTTTGTATGAATGTCTGCCCCGTGGGCTAAAAGAAGCTTCACAGCCTCTTGGTCCCCTTTTTTTGCTGCATAAAGGAGGGCGGGAATTCCATCAGAGTTGTTGCCATACTTGATCATGATATCCAAAAGCTTTGCCTGATCACTATCCGCTTTTGGGGTAAGTACCTCAAGGGTGCGAACGGTTGTGGAGAAGGTAGTCTCATTCAACCTGAGCTTGGCTCCCCGCTTCAGACTCTTTGTTCTTGACTCGGTATCGGGCAAGGCCGATCCGGTGGCCTCTTCTAAAGGGGCGCTCCTGCTCTCACGCAGATTCGGCTATAAATCTCAAAAGGGCGTACGTAGGACATTTCAATCTCAGGTTAGTGGGGGGTTTGCTTGTAGGATCTGTAATTTCAGGGGTTCGGCTCTTTTTCCTTAAGGCAGGCCCAGACTAGGGCGCCCACCCATCCCATAAACGACCAGCCAAGGAAAAAATTTAAAACAAATATGGCTAAAGAGTTTCTCTTATTTCGGCCAACAATCGAGGGTAAGAAATAGATAAACCCAATAAGAATTATTAGAAAAAGGCAGACAATGAATTCTCCCATCAAAACCTCCATACAAGGGGGTAATTTTATAAAAATTTATAATAAATGGGAAGGGAATTGCCTGGGGGCGTTGCAAGGGTTTTCTGATCAGGAGATAAAATATTTGTTACTTGATGCGTTGGTGAAGTCAAATGCGCTGCGGAGAGGTAAATCATAATTTAAACTTTAGATTTCTTCATGATTTCTTTGTATATTGGGGATTTATTGGCCCCTTTTTGGTACAATTCATTTAAAATTATTTTAGGGGAAACTAATGTCAGCCGCTTCTAGCATTTTGAATTTACACACTTTTGATAGAGCACCAGAATTTACCAAATCCTTGCAGCAAAACATCGATGAAAGTACTAGACTCAAATCGTGTCAAATCGTTGGCAAGTTTCTGGTCTCAGATGAAGATTTTACGGCTGATGCTAGCATTTCTTTTAGGTGGCAGGATTACCCCTCTGACGAGGAGATCTTTCAAGAGGCGACAAAAGAGATTACTGAAAGTCCTGAAATCATGCCCCCTCATCTGAGACTTTTTGCAGGGCTGCCGATCGAAGATCCAAGAGTTAAAAAATGGCTACTCGACACAAGACAATCTTTTCTTGAAGATAAACGAGACCCTTTAAAAAGAGAGCTTGAACCCCGTATTATTAAACTTCTGTCAAATGTTCTAGAACCGCATCGGAAATTTGGGCCTATTGCAGATAAAATAACCTCCCTCTCGGTGAAGGTAATTTTCTTTAAAACGGCTCAACCAGAGCAAGATTTATCGATCTGTTTTGAGGGAAATCCAAGCCAAGAAGAGGGTCCTTTAGTCGACCTTTTTAGACTTTCACCCCCCTCCCGGTTTAGACGGTTGGTCCTCAACCCTCTAAAAAAGATGGCTAACGTCGTTTCTGCCCTATTCAAGAGGTTAGCTGCTATCCTTACTTGGCCTCTACGGTACACCCGACAAAAGCCAACAGAGGGCCGACTGCACCAGATATAGCTCATACATGATAGTATAAAGTTTTTATTTTACTAAATTTTTTATAGAGTGTTTTATAAAATTTTTATAAAATATAGGTATCGAAAGAGTCTTGAGGAGTTTTTTATGCTAGCCGCTTTGCCTGTGAATACCCTGATCACAACTGACAACGTACCTATTTTTTGTCAAAATTTGGAGAAGAACATCTCAGCAAGTACAGAGCTCAAAAAGATGAAAATGATCTTTTTTACACAATTTAATAGGACCACTATAGACTGCAGTTTCGCCGATCGGCCTCTCCCGACACCTCAAGAGTATTATGAAGAGTTTTGTCAGGAAGCAAGAAAAGCCCCTTTTAACGTCGTAATCCCAGCGTTTGATGATCCAGAGACACAAAAAGGATTAGCAACTCTACATCAAAAAAACCTGATAGTTAAAGAGCGTTTTTTAGAGGCAAAAAAAAACCCTTTAAAAAGTCAATTAGAACCGGCAATTATCGAATCACTAAAACGCGGGCTAAAAGAAGTACATCCTACTTGTCTAGAGAATTTATTCATTGAGGTAACTTTCGCTCAAAAAAATGCCCTTGAGCAAGATTTATCGATCTGTTTTGAGGGAAATCCAACCCCAGAAAAGGGTTCTTTAGTCAACCTTTTTAGACTTTCACCCCCCTCCCGGTTTAAACGGTTAGTCCTCAACCCTCTAAAAAAGATGGCTAACGTCGTTTCTGCCCTATTCAAGAGGTTAGCTGCTATCCTTACTTGGCCTCTACGGTACACCCGACAAAAGCCAACAGAGGGCCGAGGAATCTCTAGCAACACTCCAGTCGCACCGGGCTACTCTTACCGCCAAGGGGACGCCTCGGCAGTAACCTCGTAAAGGCCGGCTAATCGAGGGCGAAACATTAAGCGGTGGCGCAGATATCCTTATATTTTTTATAATATTATGGATTTTGGAACTATAGGGGGAGCAAATGACCCATTCAACAGAAATAAGGGCAGGCATCTGCGGAGCCATCTATCTGCCCTCTAAAAAAAGGTTTGTCCACCCCTTTTCGCCGATCCCTCCTTCTCGGGGCTTCCTACCACCGACTATCGTCCCGATTCTTTTACCTCAATGAGACCCTTTAAAAAGAGAGCTGGAACCCCGTGTTATTCAACTTCTGTCAAATGTTCTAGAAATGCATCTGAAATGTGGGCCTTTTGCAGATAAAATAACCTCCCTTTCGGTGAAAGTAATTTTTTTTCAAAACGGCTCATTCTGAGTATGATTTGCCTGTTTTTTGGTGTTTTGTCGCTTAAGATTCATAACTGCCTCTTCTGTTGTGAGAGTAGTTACCATAACAGTTGGGTCCATAGGCGGTGACAATCCTGATGACCTTCAAGAAACCGATTGAAAATTTTTTGTACTCTGTATAAAATAACGCCCTCTTAGTTAAAAATCTTTTTACTTTTCACGGTTTAAACAGGCATTTCGAGTTGCAATGATGACGATGCATCGACCTAAAAAATTTGCACTTATAGGATTACCGGGAAGCGGTAAATCCACTTTTGCCTCCCGACTGGGGGAAATTTTAAAAATCCCGGTTCACCATCTGGACAGGCATATGTTCGAGCCTGGAGGGGAAAAAAGGGACAAACAAGAGTTCATAGAAATCCAAAAAGCTATGCTCGATGAAGAAGCCTGGGTAGTTGAGGGGTGCTCTTTTTCGACTTTCGAAATGAGGTTTAAAAAGGCCAATATTGTGATATATTTTCAGTTTTCTCCCCTTATCTGCTTTTTAAGACTTTTAAAAAGAATTTTCCGTTATCGAAAAGAACATGGGAGTTTGCGCTTCATTAACCTAAAACTTTTACAGTACACCTGGAATTTTGATAGGGAAAAAAGGGGGCGAATCGAAGAGCTCCGAAAGAAATACCCTGAAACCCTTTTTGTTATTTTAAAAAATCAAAAAGAGGCCGACCTTTACCTTGAGCACCTCTATGCAACCGGTAACCCCCCTATCTAACTCGTATTTTTCGAAAATATTATGGATTTTGGAACTATAGGGGGACCAAATGACCCATTCAACAGAAATAAGGGCAGGCATCTGCGGAGCCATCTATCTTCCCTTTAAAAAAAGGTTTGTGCACCCCTTTTCGCAGACGATCTCATCCCTATGAAAAAAAATCCCGAACTTTAATCCTTATGTCCGATATAAAAAATAACGAGGATTCATTTCATAAATCTAGATATGCAGAAATCTTAGAGAATACCCGTTCATTTATTGAAAATTACCTTCAACCGAATAAAAATTGGGATTTAGGGTTATCGCCTAAAGATAGGATCATAAAATTAAAATATTCTGATGTAAATTACAGAGAAGTGTCTGATCACATCAAGAGCTTGACCTATAAAAGTTTTTTAAAGACGCCTTACTGGAAGGCAATAACCTCATACAAAAAGTATCTTGCAGGGTTTAGATGTCAGGTATGCAACTCTTCAAGTGGTCTGAATACTCACCACAGAAATTATGAAATTCATGGTTATGAACACGCCCATTTGAATGAATTAGTTGTTCTTTGTCACGATTGCCACAATTTATTTCATGCGCGATCCATACAAACAAAAAATCAAAGTTTAAAGGAATTCTTATTTATTGTTGCAAATTTAGGACTCATAGCCCTTTTTTGTTTTTTTCTCTTAGGTCATACCTAAAGGGTAAAAGCTTTTAAAGCACCCCAATCACGGTTAATGTCCGTGAGACGACAAACCTTTACCCCCCATTCGCCTGTTTCTGTCAAAAAAGGGGTGGTTTTTCTTGTTACCAAAAAATGTCTGGATGCTAATATAACATTCTAAAAAAGGGTCAATCCTCGTCTAGACCCCTTTTTTCAACCCTTTACCTGGAATATTTATGCACGGTCCTGATCCCGATACCCTCTATCCCCTTGCCGGATACGATAAATTGATCTTCTTAAAGCATTTTGTTAAAGCCTCCAATATCATGATTGGAGATTACACCTATTTCGATGACAGACGCTATGGCCCCGACAAGTTTGAGGAGAACAATGTCCTTTACAACTACGATTTTTCAAAAAACAGACTGGTGATAGGGAAGTTTTGTGCCATTGCAGCCGAAACGCGCTTTATTATGACCGGTGACCATAAGCTCGATGCTTTCAGCACATTTCCCACCTCTTTTAGCCCGGCTATAGCAATCGGATGGAGAATTTGCGTCGATCACTGGGGAAAAGGTTATGCAACAGAAGGGGCAAAAGCTGCCCTCGAGTATGGATTTAGCAAACTACAATTGAAGGAAATTGTAGCTACTTGCGCTGTTGAAAATGCTGGTTCAAGGAAAGTGATGGAGAAGATAGGGATGAAATATGATCCTGAAAATGATTTTACCCTGCCTAATGTGCCTATTGAAAATAAAATGTCTAAATGTGTTCTCTATCGAATCACCAAAAAAGAGTGGGAAAATCGGGCCAATAACCCCTCACCCTTTTGCCGAATTCAATATTGCAAAAATCCTTAGCTCGCCGAGACTCTTGTCGCGTGCGGTTAAGCCCCTTCCATGAAAACACCCTGACCCTGTGAATAAAATTTTGCCCCCCTTACTTAACAGGCAAACCCCTCACGATTACGTTGTTAAAGCGTACGAGCATGCTAAATAAAAAAGTTGGACAGTCAAAGAACACATTCAATATCAACTAGATAGCGATCTCCCCTTGACTTATAAAAAAATTTAATATATAATAGAAATGTATCTTAGGGGGGTAAAATGGGAATTTCAAAATCATCGGCAGAAGCAGTGCAAGCCCAATTTCATGCTGATTGGGAACAGGCCCCCCCCCCTCTAAAATGGCTTAGAGAGCTCTCTTTTACCGAAAAGGTGTCCATATTTTTCAATGAGTTGATAAAGTCGATATCTAGACCATCAGAACAAACCCTGTTTTTTCCTAATTACTGTTTCGGTAAAGACATACTCGATTTAATCAATGGAGTTAAGCATCAGACAAAAATAATAGAAGAAATGCAAAAAGAAATTCTTCAATATAGAAAGGAATTAGCCTGTAAGGAAAGCCAATTCAGGACCTTTATGTTTTGCTATGATCAAAGACCTTATAGGTCTACCAAAACACGGTACTGTTCCAGGAAAACAATAACCTGACAATCAAGTGCACCCTTCTGTTGTTTTGGGCACCCCTTAACCATCTAGCAAAGACTGCGGAGCGTGTTTTTCAACTTGGTACAGCCTACCATTTTACGAAGGTGAAACTCATTGAAAACACTTTAGATCCTAAACCCCATCCCCTCCGAAGTCGGATACAAAAACAGGCCAGTGACTTACTTAAAATTTTAGTGACACCAATTTTAGTGTCTGCTCTTTTGCTATCTGCTCTATATGGAATCATTAATCCGAAAGACGGAAGAAAACTTTACAGATCCATAGAAAGGCTTTTCTCCTCAAAATGCAAAATGAAAGCGATTGATCCACTCTCAAGAAAACCAGCTCTTACAGCCCCCTGCTTTCAACCCAAAGCTACCCACCATGCTCTTAGTGGTGATCCAAGAAGTGGAAATAACTGGTAAAACGAAATGTTCTGTCGAATCATTTCTTAAATCTCTATCTTACTGGGGCTTTTTAAATCCTTTCGCTAAAAATAACGCAAAATATACCTGGAAAATTTTCCTAGACTAATGTCCGAAGTAGGGCATAGAGCACTTGCAACCCAAGACCCCCTTTTCAATTGGTAAAGCATGGGGTTCGGTTTTGAGGTATCCACTCCCCTATTCTTCTTCTTCCTGGGGCAAGGAGTCGGCTTTTACCGTTCTTCTCAATTCTATAGCTGTTTGTTTCGGTTCACTAGGGGCACCAGTTGGATGGAGTATGTTTCGTATGCACCACCTTTGTAATTCTCTAAATTCCCTATACTTAGGATGCATAGGGTTTGCACGGTATTTGTTGGGAATCAATAAAGAATCAGCCAAGCTGTTAGATAACGCTAGTGAGAGCATCCTTTGAATATCACTCTTGAGATTTTTGTTTTGGCTGTTTAGAGCGAAACTTTCTACAAGGTCGAGGTACTCTTTTATTTTGAGATCTATTTGACAAAACTTTTTAGAAAAAGCAATTAAAGAGTCACTATTTTCAAAAATAAGGATAAGGGGTAAGATTTTTTTTCTTTCACCTTGCAAATGATGCTCGCAGCCCTCTCCCAAATTATGAACTGATGCAAAAAATTGACCATGGCATTTAAAAACCTCTGCATAAATTGCGTGATGCTGGAATCCTCCATGCATGATTATTGAGGGGGCTTTGGAACTCATACTTAAAAGGCTGTCTAGATTTTTTACCACGCAGCTTCCAGATTGTTGTTTGTTTTTTACCCTTGTACATGGCAGTGAATCTTTATCATCTAGATTTACTTCTTCAAGGTTTTTTATAGCTTCTTCAGGCGTTAGAAATAGTGTCCGAATTTTACCGATGAATCTTTTGGAATCAGGGTCTAGTAAACGATAATCTTCGGCTAGCTGACGAGGTGTGATTTGGCTAGTAGAATTTCCAGTAGCTACAATTTTTTCTCGTATTTTGGGATACAGTATACCCATTGAAAAGAGTAAAAATTGGACAGGATTGTTCCCCTCTGGTAGAAAATTCAAATGGCTCTTGCCGATGTCAAGTATGCCATTTTCGAAACGTTCCAAAACACCTTTTAATGGTGAAAGATCTGAACGTGTACCAATAAAGCGAAAAATTTCATTCCAAAAACAACATAAGGCTTTTGTTAGAAATTCTTCTTTTGCTCCCCAACCCGCTTCAAAAAAATGAACGCGTAACTCCTGAAACTCAGAGAGGTAAATAAGATCAAACTGACTTGGTATGTCCCAATTTATTAAGAGTAACTTCTCGCAAATTCTTATAGCCGTATTTTGTTTCCCAACACAAAATTTATCTATCAATTGTACAAATTCACTTTGTGAAGTCCCAACTGAAAATTTTTTGTCATAAATTTTTTTAAGTAAAAGAACTGAAAGAAAAGGGGCATTTTCTTGAATAGCTTTCTCAAAAAAAAATTCACAGTCATCGGCTTTAATGCAGTCTACTACCCTTTTTTTTATTTGGTTCCTCTGATCTATTTTAGAAATTGCTTCATAAGCTAAATCTCTTTTTTTTTGATAAATTACCTGGAAAACTTCAACCAATAAATCCCCCAATAAATTATCTTCTGGTCTTTGAACTAACTCAGTCCAGATCTCTAAAAGGGTGTTATCACCCTTTATTTGTCCAATGATCCCTTGAAAAGCTTTTAATGCTGGATAAGGTGGTTTCAGTGTTTTAAGAATGTGGTCCTTAAGTTCTAATTCCCTTTCTTGAAGCGATAAAATAGTAGGATGTTCGATAGAATATTTTGTTTTATCCCCATCTTCGGTAACATTTCTATTAAGGGAGGCAGTGTATTTGTTCCATTTATTGGATAAGGTAATTACAAACCGAGCAATAGAAGAGACCAAAGAACTTGAATCTCCAGGTTTTTTTGGAGGCACGCAAGAACCAAATTGGTTGGATGTGGGGGATGGTGTATAATGATCACCTGGGGGTATGTTTGACATAAACCCTCGGATAGAGTGATAAAAATTATTTTACAACAAAAAAATCAAAGCTTTATCAAAATGCCCAAAATCAATCCTCGGTGTCGGTTTTTATGACATTAATGAATTTTTCCTTTTGAATTTGGACGTTTCTAAATCCTTACTTCCGCCCCTTGGCCTCTTTTTCTCAAAAAGTTTGCATTTACGTTTGATGCCTTGGCCGTAGCCTTTCGTTGTAACGTTTTTGGCTAATGCACTGATCTTTTCACAGGGGAATTAAGCGGCACCGAATAGCCTCCTGTATAGGTATTATAAGGAGATATTTGGGAATCGATTTTTTTTACACATATGCCACCTCCACGTCGCTTAGCTTTTGAGCGGTGCGATAAAAACAGAGAAAGCATCTACAGTCTCTTCGTTGATCCGTACCCAAAAGCTTTACGATATCCCCTTTTTCGCTATAGCAATCTAGTCAAAAAAAAAAAAAGGTTCTATACTCGATCCTAAATTTAGGACTGGTGTTTTCATGAAGCTTTCCTTAAAACTTGCTTGTATCAGCTCTCTTTGTTTTTTTATTTCCTCTGTTTCAGGAGCGCTAAGCGGTAACTACGAGGAACAAATTGAAAAAACCGGAAGCGTGTATATAGGGTTTCAAGCTGGGCCTGCCGCCTATGACGGGCGCTACACAGCGCAACACGCTGTCAATACGGTCGCATTTGATGTAGGTAGCACCTCGGGGATTGCGGGTGGATGCATAGGGATCGACGGCCGTTTTGGCGTCGGTTATGCAGCCATCGAGGGGAATGTTTACTACGACACGCTAGATACCATGATCGGCCTCCTTACAAGTTCGATCGGGATCCCCAACCATGTGATAAAAGCCAAAAATTCGGTCCTGGGAGGGGCTCTTTTAAAGCTGGGTTTCTTTGCTGAGGACACGGCACTTTATGTTCTAGGGGGATTTTCTGCCGGTAGATGGACTTTAGGGCTAGAAAATGATTCGGCAATCTCCTACAACAGAGGGATTCAGCCCCAGGCGAGTGTCTTTTTCAATCATAACCTTGCCGGCGCAAAAGTTGGAGCTGGGGTCCGCTTTCCAATTCAATGGAATTGGCTGGTTTTCGATATGCAGTACTCTTATAACTGGTACGGAGATATGACGATCAATTTACGTGATCTTGGCACAGACTCCATTTGGACCCACACACTGCATAGCGATCAACATATGTTCCTCTTTTCGCTCAATTTTTCCCTCTATGATTTTTAGCATAAAGCTCCGAATCAAAATTGAGCCTGCCGATCCGAGATTTCCCCCTAAATGGATCCCAAATTGATAGCTCTCATCGAGAAAAACTATGATCGAAGGTTTTTTTGCTGGATTCGATAAAAATTACGTTCTAGAGATCCCTTTTTTTATCAGCCTGCCGATCCGAGATTTCCCCCTAAATGGATCCCAAATTGATAGCTCTCATCGAGAAAAACTATGATCGAAGGTTTTTTTGCTGGATTCGATAAAAATTACGTTGTAGAGATCCCTTTTTTTATCAGCCTGCCGATCCGAGATTTCCCCCTAAATGGATCCCAAATTGATAGCTCTCATCGAGAAAAACTATGATCGAAGGTTTTTTTGCTGGATTCGATAAAAATTACGTTGTAGAGATCCCTTTTTTTATCAGCCTGCCGATCCGAGATTTCCCCCTAAATGGATCCCAAATTGATAGCTCTCATCACAAAAACTATGATCGAAGGTTTTTTTGCTGGATTCGATAAAAATTACGTTGTAGAAATGCCCTTTCGCACAAGAGAGCTTTTGGACATATTGGCTATGCGGGTTCACGGGGTACGATAGACTCACTAAATTCCATTCCCTGCTGTGTCTACTTAGAATGTGGGAATTGATTCCAAGGCTGATCGCATCTTTATCGGTAACAAAATTTAATACCACCCCCCCATAGCAGGCGGGGATCCATTCGGCACCGCCGTAGGTAATGAGCGAAAGTCGATCCTTTTTATCTTCAGGAAAATGCTCGAATGCCAAACTGGCGTTCAACGCCCCCTCGCTGTGTGCCCAGACCCTCACTTTACGGGTGGGCTCTTCCAGTGTGGCGTGGGCCACCTTATTCAGCAATTCCGCAACCTCCCCTTTTGCTCTCGAAATCATGTTTTTAGCTGCTCGACAGATATCGTAGAACAAAAATACTGAGGTGTTGTAAACAAGGTACACCTCTTTGCTTAAACCATTTGCGATCGACAATGCCGATTTTTTGGCATCTTCCAGCGAGTTGTTCACACCGTTGGTAAAAAATTCATAGGTTGCATCCATGGGGTCATGGGGCGCTACAAAATCAGGCTCTATCCGATGCACCAAAGGGTGTACTAGCTGTAATAAAAGAGGGCGGAAGCCAAGCGGTCTTGAACACATCCCATTGTGCGCCTCCCTAAAAGACTTGTGAAGCCTTTTGTCAATTGGCGACCGTACTTTTTGGATAAAAGAATAGAGTGATTTCGCCCAATAAGAACCCGTGCTCGCCAAAGATCTTGAAAATTCCTCAAGCGGAAAAAAAACCTCACCTCTAATGGTGCCGATTAGATTCGTCCAGCTGAGTTCCCTCCCCTCGTACATATGATTGAGCAAAGTAGTGATAAATTGCGAAAGATCGAGCGATACCGAGTCGATGGGGGCAAGACCGGAAGGATCATCATATTTCAAAGGGTTATTAAGACAGAACTGGTGCTGGTAAAAACTATATTTTTCTCCCAAGGGGTCTCGAGTGATAAATTGGTGTGTGGAGGGATCATAAAGGCGCACTCCGAAAATAAACAGCTTCAGATCATCATCCCATCGACTCTCTTTGTAGGACCAGGCGGGCTGCTTTTGCCCTTGGGAGAGGTTTTTTGTCCCAAACGGGGTGAATCGGGAAAAAGATTCCCACTTTTTTTCTATCGGGTTGTACTGGCCGATTAGGTTTTGAAAAATATCATGACAAACCAGCAAGATTTTTTCGGGTGTTTCTATCAGTAGGGTGAATGGCGCACTCTCCTTTTTGGATGGGAGAATGGTCCTAAACTCGTTGAGGACCCCTTTTTTTGGATCCACCGAACCCACCTCGATCGCATCCTGATACAAGTAGTCGGTGATCTCCTCTATTGTTTTGGATTGGACTATTTTTTGTACCAACCTATTTTTGTGGTCGTACGAAAAAAGGATTTTTTTATTTTTGAGATCCGCTTTAACCAAACGGTCGAAGGCATCGTACGTGTAACTGATACTATCCTCCCCGTTTTTCAAAAATGAGAGATTCCCTCGTGGGTCATACTGAAAAAACCGCTTGTCGAGGTTACGAATTTGGAGTTTGGTATCGGCTAAGACTTTGTTTTCCTTAAAAAAATCGGGTATTCCGATACCGTTATAGACCTTGTTTATCTCCCCATCAGTAGAGGATTCAAGCTGATCATGAAAATCATAGCTATACTCCACAAGAAAAGGGCCGGCAATATCTTTCCCCCCTCTTGCAATCGCCGATCCCATGAGGTCTTTTTTTTGTATTCGATCGATTCCGGACAAATCGCTTTTAAGAATGACTCTCCCGTCAACATCGTAGGCGTACCTAAAAGGGTCTATCGAAAAGGGGAGGTCTATTTGTTTCACACCATTCCCCCCTTCTGTTTTGTGTATTTTAAATGCAATTGCCCCTTTTTGAAACGATTCTCTCACCACCTCCGTTATCCCCAAAGGGCCCCTTTTGTAAAACACCGATCCTGCATGGGAAAAATCGAGGCTTTCCAAATCCATATTGGAATCATACCCCATTTTTACCCACGTGCCGTTTTCCAAAACCTCCTCCAGCAAAAGACCTTCGTCGCAATAGCTGTACCTTGTCGATTTTTGGGAAACCCCGTTCTTTACCTCGATAAGACGCCCTTTTTCGTCGTAAATGTATTTGTAATCGACCGTTCCATCAGAGGAAAAGACCCGTTCCATTTCATCCGAATCGCGGTAGGAATAGTAGATCAGGGTTGAGGAGGGCTTTTTCAGGGTCGTGAGGCGCCCCTTTTCGTCATACGTAAACGTCGTAACTTGCGGATGGGGTGATCGGGCATCATAGGTTTTTTTCAACAGATGTGAAGCCGCGTCATAGGTGCATTCCATGTGCCATTTCTTTTCACCCTCCATAGTTTGGTAAACCAACTCCAGTTCGACCAGGTTCCCTTTAAGATCCCTTTGGTAGATCTCTTTTTTGATTAGCGTATCCTTCGGGTCGAACAAAAATAGGGCTGCAGGGAGCCCCATAGGATCGGTATAGGTGATTTCTTTTGTTCCGCAGGGTGATAGTTTCGTCTTTTTTTCCATCAAAGTACCCGAGAACGGAACTTTGTCCTGATAGGTGTAGATCGTTGCATTCCCAAGAGGATCTACAGAGAGGATTTCCCTCCCCCAAATGTCACATTCCTTTCTTGTTACTGCCCATTTGCCATCTATAAGAAGGTGTATCTCGGTTATATGGCCAAAGCGGCTGTAGGCCTGTTTTTTATGGCTAAGTATCTCATTTCCAACCCCCGTTATCACCTCATCGATCACCCGGTTTTTCTTATCGAATACCCTTTGGATCGTCTGCCCTTTTTCAAGAAATTGCACCTTTGCGGGATTTTGAGCCGCATCATACTCAGTCCTTTTTGTCATTTTACCCCCCCCTTTGACGGTTGTCTCCTGAATGAGGCGTCCGGCATCGTCGTAGGTATAAAAAATATCGGTCCCATCAAATCGATGCTCTTCGGTGATATCAAAGCCGTTGTAGCAATAGGTGGTCTTTTTCCCGTTTTTGTATGCCTCAATAACTCTGCCTAAAGGGTCATGGATCTCTTTTCGTGCCATTTGACCCAAAATCCTCTTTTCGGTCATCAACCCCTGCGGATTATAGGAGTAAAATCCCCTTAAGCCCTCCATCTGAACAAAAGTTTTATTTCCCAAAAGGTCGTTTTTGTACTTGATACAATGTCCGAGGGGGTCAGTCTCCTCTTTGAGATACCCAAGCGCATCATACTTATAGGTAATCACCCCCCTTTTGCCACGACACTCAGGAAGAGTCAGTGAAATGATTTTGGAAAAACAGTCCCAAATTTGGGTACGTACCCCACCAAAAATATCTTCGCATCTCACCGGGCGCTTAAATCGGTCGTAGGATATCTTTTCTTCCCCTCTTAAAGAGGAGGTGGTTACAAGGGAGCCTCTGATGTCGTAGCCGTATGTGGTGTCTACCCCGGTCAATAGATCCCTTTGTCTTGTAACACGACTAAAGCTGTCATAGATCGTCGCCGTACCGAACCCGAAGTTATCAAGAGTAAGTACTTTCCTGTCATGTTCATCGTATATATGAGAGGTCGTTTTCTGGATTTCGTTCAGACCGTCCAATTCGGTCTCCAAAATTTTGTTGAACCTGGAATCGTAGGTGCAACTTACCGACGAGAGGGTCCTGGAGGGGCTTTTGTAAGTCGTAGTGAGTATCTGGCCTATGCTATTATAGGTGTAACTAACACTCTTTTCGATCCCGGCTGTCGGGTCAGTGTCAAAAAAGTGCTCCAAACGGCGGCAGGAGTCGTAGATGAATTTTTGCCTTTTAGTTAGGACTCCGTTCAAGTAGAGTGCGACCTGGGCAGCCTGCCCCTCCAAATAGCTGAAATGCTCTTCAATCCCGTTCGATTGCGCCCTCTTGACCAATCGGCACACACCCTCGATATTTGCATATTCCTGTTCTATTCTAAGGGCCGGCTCTTGCCCTAAAATCCTCTTTTTCACAGGATCCCATTCAAAGGTGCTGATCGGTTTCATTTCCAGATCCTGGTAAAGCTCGGTTCGAATAAGATCAAGGGCATCGTAAACAAAGACCTGAGCCTGCAAGAGGCGACCTTTGGCGAAAAGAAATTTCTTTTCTATAAGGGGAAGCGTAGGATGATAGAGAAATTCGTTTGTCTCTACAGAGTCCCGCTGCGTCCTGTCCAAAAAAACTTCCTTGGAGGATGAAAAAAAATAGTTGTGCTTATCCTCAATCTCCTGGAGGATAAATTGAAATTTTTTTCGTTCCAGCGTATGGTTTTTTTGAACCCTGTAGCCATCATGCTCGGTGATTTTGCAGATCCCAATTGAATCTTCAACCAGATTGACATTTTCGTAGATTCCCCTCTTGTAGACTTCATGTAGAAACTCTTTCCCCTCCTGATCTTTCAAATACGTCTCTACTATCCTATGGTCGAAAATGGAAAAGCCCCTCCAATCCCCTTTTCTATTTTCATAGTACCCCGGCATTTCCTCCATGGGCTCCACAAACCTCTCTTCAAAAAGTCCTAAAATATGTAGCTCGTAACCTGAGGGATTTTGTTTGAAAAACACTCTCTCCTGGTCGTACACCCTAGCCTCCAAAACATTCCCTTTATGGAGAATATCGACCCGGTCTATCAATAGTGTTTTTTTAGGATCCCAAAGGGAGATCTCCTTAAGTTTGCCATCGTCATAAAAATACAAAAGCTTCATCCCTGAGGGTAAAGTCTCTTCGCGTAGAAGTAAAAGATAAAATCGATTTTTATCAAAGGGACTCTCGTTGATCTGTTTTTCCAACGTGTAAATGCGCTCTCTCCCCTCTTGCAGGCGCACAATAACTTCGCTATGTTTGGTGCATTCGACCTTGAGACTTGAAGGATTTGTCCTCGAGGTATAATCGGAACCATAATTAGAAAGACCTTTAATCGTATCAGGATCTAAATAGAAGGTATTCTTTTTGTTGGAGCGTTTAAATTTCCAAAATCCGCCGCTAGTATCTTTGAAGGCAGCCTCAGTTAAATTCGCATTGACCTCCAAAAAGAGATGCGGAAACGGCTCTATTGCGCTGTAATGAAACAAGATAGGCTCAACCCCTTTAGTGAGTGGCACAGATCCCCAAACATGCAATTTATGCTGAATAGGATCAATCGATAGAGTTGCGCTAAATAAAGGAAAAAAACAGAGGAACAAAAAAATTTTCATTATGGAAATAAATTATTTCAATAATAAAAATTTTCTTTCAAGATAAATTTTTCTTTTGGACTTAGTTGGTATTAGTAGGTTTTTGCAGATTTGAATACCATGCGTTTATTTTTCTTTTTGTTCTCCAGTGGATATGTGTTTGGGGCCGTGAATTGGTGATTTGCTTCAAGGCTTCCCCGTACGCCTTCTCAGTATCATCATCATTTTTTAGTTTCATCAGGTAGGCTATAGCAACAGCTGCACATCTACGAACTCCGGCCTTGGAAAACAAGACCACATTTTTTCCTTGTTTTAAAGCTTCCTCTATATAGCTAACTGCTGTTCCTATCTGTTCTTCAGTTATAGGCTCGAAATCTTTTACAGAGACATTAGTATGTCCCTTTCTCATTTCTTCGTTTAAAAAACGGGTTTCAAATTTTTCGGCTAGCGAAATATAGGTGGTATTATCAGCCGGTTTAGTAAAAAGAGGGATACCGCTAAGAAATAATTTAGTACCTTGAACTTTAGTTTTTGACCAGGTGTGTCCTTTAAGTGCTCCGAGGACCAAAGAACCCAAAAGTGAAAAAAACCACTTGGTCCGATGCCAGACTTTTTTGATTTTTTCGACCAATTTGGTCTTTACGTCATCCAACCATGAAGTTTTTTCGGACTTGTATGCAACTATACAACTGTTTGGTGGGTAACCGTTACTTCCAGTATTCACTACAACGCTATTTCCACATCCTAAACGTTCTGTTGCAACCTTTACAAAACTTAGAATTTCTTTTGTTCGTACACTACGGATTTGAGAAAGTTTCTCATACAGCTGTGTGTTTTCCTCTCTAGCTGCAGAAAGTTCCTCTTGTAAATTCGTATTTCTTTGTTGCAGAATCTTAATCTCGACTTCCAGGAAGGGTACTTCTTCGACCTTATTTTTTAGCTGCTCATTTTGTTGACGTGACCTAAGTATTTCATCTTTAAGTATATCGATTACTCTAGATTGCTGAGCTACAGTAAATCCCTGTTGTTCATTGCGACGAGTTAGTTCTTCTACAAATTCCCTAAGCTCGGCGATATTACAATTTAAGTCTCCCTTAATGCTCATAATAAAATACCTTGTTACTATTACCCCAAGGGGTTTACCTCAAGTAATTATATATTAAATTTTATTTTAATTATAATAAATTTTATATTTTTTTTGAAAAACTGCCTCTTCGAGTAAAAGAGGATAAGCAACCTATTAGAAATGAGGGGGTTAGTAAGCTCGGTTTTTAAAAATAATTATATATATAAAATACATAGAATATGATATAATTAAAGTGTTACAGGATACAGAGGGGGTAAAATATGTCTATTAAAGCGGGTGCCTCTTCGCCCATGGATACTCTATTAGCTTCTATTGAAGATCTAAAAAAATTGGCCATTATCCATGCTGATACTGTGGATAAAAGTTTGAGTACCCCCGAAAATCGAGCACACATTGATAAAGAAAGTCCTCAAATTTCATCCGAAATATCCAAGCTTACTACCGAAATTTGTCAGTTAAAACAAAAAAACTTAGCTTTAGAAACCCTTATAGAACAAATTAGAGACCTCCAATCTGCAAATAAATCACTTCATGGGGAAAATCTAGATTTAAAAAACGCTTTGGATACCTCGAAAAAAAGTATTTCCAACTATTACAGTCTTATGTTGAAGCTGAATGATCGAAATACCAGCCTTCAAATTGAATTGGCTGCTTCCAAAAGTGATAAATTATTTAAAAGAGCGGCACTTGGTTTTGTCGTTCTATGTTCTTTGTATCCTTTAGGTAGCAAATTTTGCACTACCGAAACTGCCCGCATGATCGCCAACGGCGCGGTTCAACTCTGTTCTGCCTTAAAAAGGGGACTCACCGGCGCAAGGGCCGATCAGTTGGTATAGATTCCATTTGCAATCACAATAGGGGATAGATCAAAGCCCATCCGATTTTCAATTTTACTCAGGTTGTTGAAACGGGGTCTATTTTCAGCCCCGTTCAAACTCAAATGGGTAATTTATTAAAAAAACTTTGAAAAGCGAGCACAACACCGATCGCTGCCACCCCTAGGAGGATTGAGTCGGAGGCCGGCACTTTATAGACAGTCTCTACCCCCTCTTGCCTTTTTTTCCAAAGCATGAGAGCCGGAAGAACGATCACCAATACACATGTGAACATAGACGAGTATTGCAACGCTAATACAAAACCCTTAGGGACCAAAATAACAAAAGCGACCGGCGGGACAAATGTGATCAAAAAAGTCGCCACTTTTCCCTGCACATTTTTTTTGAGGTGAAACCCATCCCGAATGAAGTCAAAAAGGCTTAAAGCCACCCCTAAAAAGGAGGTTGTCATGGTGACATTTGAAAATCCATTGAGCATCCATGTAGCCCATGGGGAGGCCTTTTCCCCTAAAAACTCCAGCATTTTTGACAGAGGCTCCTCGGAATTGTTCACTGCCACAAAGCTTTCGGGTCCCACTTGGGGGATAATCCCCTGGATAAATAAAAACCAGCACGCATAGATGAAAAATGGTAAAAAAGAGCCCAGGATAATTGCATTCCTGATATAGGAGCTATTTTCTTTGCCGAGATAGTTCACAATCGACGGGATGATGAACTGGTACGAAAAGCAGGTTGCAAATATAGGGAGCGATTGCGTCCAGTAGTTGCCGAGCATGTCATAGGAGAGGATTTGGCCGGGCTGAACATCAGGGACGATAAATAGAAGGCTTAAGAGAATAAAAACCCCTTTTGCCGAAAAAAGGAACTTGTTCAGAGTGTCTACAAAGAAGGTCCCTATTGCGACCGCGGTTCCGAAAAAAGCGGTAAAAGCCAGGCTGCATGCCAAACTCGAGACAGTAAAACCAAGCTTACCCAACAGGCCTGATACCAGGCTACCCATCCCCTCCACGTAGGCCGCCAATACCATGTACAAAAGCATGATAAAGCAGATCCAGCATACAATTTTTCCGGGGATTTTGAGATACCTTTCGGCCATCGAGCTAAAGCTATTGCCATCCTTGTGCATGGACAAATTGACCTCAAGTGTCATGAGCCCCGTGTAGAGCATGACGATTGCCATAAAAAACATCACGATTAAGGAAATGATTGAACTTCCAAGTGAGGTGACAAGGGGTAAAGCAAGTATCCCTGCACCAATCGCAGAACCCATGATGAGAAAAATGGATCCTATAAATTTAGCACGCAACATAGAACTTTCCATTAAAAAGCAGTTCCTATCATACACAAAAACCCGATTATGCACAAAATGCAAATCCCCTCCTTAGAGAGTTAGCAGTTTTAACCTTGTTTCTAAATCGCTCCTCTTTTTTATAGGACAATTAAGAGAAGATATTCCCTTTTTCGAAAATGATAAACTCCCTAGCTCGATAGATGGGGATTGATTTTTTGAACTAGATAGCATAGGATCACGAGAGTCTTTGATCGTTTAACCTTAAAAAAACCTTTGTGACTTGCCGGTGCAAAAAATGTGGATTTTCCTATTTTACCTATTTACAGCCCCCCTATTCACTCAAGTAGAACGATCCACAACCGAGGAAATTCAAAAGGTATTGAAAGAATGGAATTGCTACAAGGCGAAATTTCCAAACGGCCATTTGGAAACGGTCTTGGGTCTTTTCCAAAGGGGCGACAAGGTAAAATTGGTCAGCTACAACATCCTTTTATCGCAACTCGATTTGTCCCATGAGCCTGAGCACCGGTGGGAGAAACGCCAAAAGGGGATCATCGAAATCCTAAAACATCTTGACGGGGATATCTACCTCATCCAGGAGGCATCCTTGCTGCAAACCGAATGGATCAAGGAAAATTTCAAGGATTCCCATGAGATCATCTCCCCTAAGAAAGGTTATGAGACCCTCCCTGTCCTTTTTAGAAAGGGGCGTTTTGTTTTAAAAAGGAGCGAATCAAGAACAATCGGTGGATCGGAAAGGATCCGTTATGTGCATGTAGTGGATAAAAATTCGAACCAAGATCTCCATTTTGTCAATACGCACCCCACATTTTCCCGTATCGATCAGAGGCATGAGGTTGTCGAGGCCATTTTAGATCTTTTTTGCGAGCTGAACCGCCCCGCGAATTTCATTGTAGGTGGCGACATGAACGCATTTCCTCCTTTGATCGATTTTAAAAAGCTTCCCTATTGGGATGGCCATCTATTGCATAGTAAATTCGTTCGCGAAGGGTTAACAGATCTTAGGGAGGCTGTTTTGCTAGGGCATTTTGGACCAAACAGCACCTTCACTAGCAAATCGTCCGATGATCCGACCCCTTTTGAGGGCGAGGGGGTTCCCGGTGTCCTTTTAGATCGATTTTATATCCATTCCGGAATTGTCCCCCTTTATTTTGCAGTAGAAAGAGGATTAGTCGATGGAGCCTACCCATCAGACCACATGCCGATATGTACCGAATTTCTATGCAAGGACCCATCTGATTTAAAATAGCCAGTAAAAAATGGCCTTTAATGTCCACCCCCTTGACTTTGACGAGTGGAAAATTGCCCTTATCCCCGGAGGGGGAATTTTTTTTTTGAAATCGCTTCGAAAACAGCTCCTCCCTTTTTTTTTCACTTGGAAAATGGAAAAAAAACCGTCGTCTTCACCGCATCTCTTGATTTTTTCCCTAAAAATCGCATACTTTATTTTCGTCATAAAAATCGGGGTGTATGCAATTTTTCTTTTTAAGACACGGCGAAACATTGTGGAATCTCGAAAAACGGTGTCAAGGGAAAACTGATATCGCTCTTAGCGAAAAAGGGGTAGAAGAGGCCGAAAATTTTGCAAAAAAATCGCTACATCTTCCGATTGGACACATCTTTACCTCTCCATTGAAGAGGGCACGTACCACCGCAGAAATTCTTAAAAAAAACCATCCCATGGCCGGTTTTACCGTTTTGAAAGAATTTGAGGAGAGGGGTTATGGGTATCTTGAGGGCAACCCAAGTGCAATGATGTATGCTTTCGAGAAGGAGGAAAAAAGAAACCCTTCCAAGCCGATAGATCCCTCAGTCGAGAGTTTAGAAGCGATAAATTTTCGTTTACAAAAAGGTCTTGAGACCGCTTTTGCAAATGACTTTTCCCCTTTCATCGTCTCTCATGGTCGACTTTTTGTCTCCCTTTGCGAATATCTTGAGGTTCCTCACGAAAGCCAGATAAAAAACCTCAGTCTCTACGAGTTTACAAAAACTTCAAAAAAATGGGAAATTCGACAGATTCTTTTCCACTAAACAAGAAAAAAACTTTAAAAAGAGTTGTCGAACAAATTTTGCTAAGGCCTCCAAGGTGGGGTTTTTTAAGGACTCTTTTATTTCGTTACGTCCGTCCAGGCTGATTGCCATATTTATAGAAAATTCGATTTAGATCGATTTTATATCCATTCCGGAATTGTCCCCCTTTATTTTGCAGTAGAAAGAGGATTGGTCGATGGAGCCTACCCACCAGACCACATGCCGATATGTACCGAATTCCTATGCAAGGACCCATCTGATTAAAAATAGCCAGTAAAAAAATAGCCGTAAAGTTTTACGGCTAAGCTTTGAAGGATCTAAAAAACTCTTCAAGTGGAGGGGCTAAAAGAGTTCTAAAGACTCCATGTAATCTTTTACGGGGAGATTTTTGACCTCAGCCTCCTCACACTCAACAGCCATCAAATAGACTCTGGAATCTGCAATCACCAACCGGCCAGAAAAACAGACGGTGCCGTTACGGATGATAAAATCGACCCCCTGATGTCCTTGATGCCGGATAAGAGTTGCTCTATCGAGCCTGTTATCCGGATTTTGACTTGTAATCCAGGTCAAAAATTGCTCAAGACTTGTCTGCTGGTTGCTTTGCGGTATGGCTCTTGGGTACTCGGCTACAAGCAGAATATAGACCGCCCTGTTATCGACGGGTGCAACCAAAACATCATAGTTGAACTGCTCCCCCCGTACCTGGTTTGCATGCGAACTTGCATACGGAACCGACGGCATTTTTAGGGTGCAACGCTTGGAGCGGACTGTTTTCCACCCTTGGATTTCGGAGGACTTAAGCGCCTCCGGTGCCTGCGCAACCGGTGCCATTCCCGAGACTGCACAGGTGATAAACAGGAAAATTTGGGGGATAAGTTGCATAAAGTTCTATAGTCCTATGATGAAAATATGTTTGCGAATATCGAAACGAAAATCCAAAAGCCCAAGAGGACAAATGCGGACAATACAACTACGACTAAGGAGACCCATGCGGAGTATCCGTTCACTTCACTTAATGTTTGTAAAGAGCTTACCCAAGTCCATACTACGATCAACGCCATGAAAAACGTTGTGACTTGGTACGTGTAGAATTGGACACCTGCCATCGTCACCGGATCTTGAAGATAAAAAGCGGCAGCTCCGAACATACCGATGTTTATCCCCCATAAAATCAGGTTCAATGAACGGGGAAAAAATGCCCATGTGATTGCTGCCCTGTTATCGTAGTAATTTCCCTTTCCCTTGAAGAGCTTACTTATCCAGTACACAACAACGCTGTAGATGGAAAGCATAACGTACCCGTACGGCAGACCAAAAATAATCGATAACCCCAAAATGGTCATCAGATCAAATTTTTCCCCTAGGTCGTTCATCGCCGAGAGGTCGAACATCCCGATGATACCGAGGACGAATGCGATCCATAAAAAATATTTACGAGCATCCGCATTCACTATCCTACGGATCACCTCTCTAGGTTTTACCACAATCTGCAGTAGCTCTTTGAATGACGGAAATGCGCTCATATTGGCCCTTAAGAAATAAGAATCTAATTCTTTTTAATTTCTTAATAGCCTAATTAAAATGGAAATATCAAGGATTATTTATAAATTATTTTAACAAATTGGATCTTACTGAGATGCACCCTTTATAACTTCGACGGGCGAACCAATGAGTTGAGGGTCGGGTAGAAGAATATATACCCTGCATCCAAAATTTTTTGATTTGAAATCGTCTGTGAGGCAAAGAAAAGCTCTTCTGCCATCCCCTTTCCAAAAAGGATCTCGACTATAAATTTGGGCAAAGGGGGGGCTAAAAAGTTCCATTTCGGTCCGTAGAGGGATTGCATAACCTTAAGAGCTAGCTCTTTTTGAGTAGGCTGGTCATCGGCAACCAAATTATAGATTCCCGATAGGGGGGGTGTCATTAAAAAATGGTAGATTGCCCCTAACACATCCCGATGTGCTACCCAGGCGGTTTTTTGTTGTCCATTGCCTATAGGGCCAAGCAATAAAAGACGCCCAAGCTTCCTAAAAACATCCAGCATTCCCCCCCCCTGTCCCAAAACCACCCCAAATCTCAAAAGAATGAGGCGACAATTGCGATGGTTTACAAGGGTTGCGGCCCGTTCCCAATCGCTTGCAAGGTCTGATAAAAATCCTTGCCCTCTCGGAGATGTCTCTACGCAATCTTTTGCCTGGGATCCATAAAAGCCAACAGCCGAGGTAGAGATAAACATTTTGGGCGGTCTTTCCAGACTTAAAATGAGTTTGCTTAATTTTTGAGTATGCTGCACCCGGCTTTGATAAAGGATTGTTTTACGCTGCACCGACCACCTTTTTTCTGCGATATTTGCACCAGCAAGATTGATAAAAGCGTCAAAACCTTCAAAGCTGTCCCGGTTCGCCTCACCGCTCTCATCATTAAATAGCACGGTGTTCATGGAACCGAGCATAGCTTTTGACCTGACCGCCCTAAAAACTTGATGCCCAAATGAGGTTAGCATCAGATCTAGTGGATGGCCGATGAAACCGTGGCTTCCAAGCAGGAGGATTTTTAGGGGGGTGTGGGACGGATAGCGCTTCAAAAGCTCTAATTCCTGGCAAATAACCGTATTTTTATCTGCGATAATCCCTTTTAAAACCTCCTCGACCCTTTTATGACGGCTTTTATAGAAAAACCATTTATAGCCCAATTCAAAATGGATTTCGTCAATGATCGCAGTCTCTTCCCCCTCTTTAAAGCAACTGACGGAATATTCAAATTGTTTGAAGACACCCCTATCCTGTTTTACCCTGAAAAGATTTGCCGGATCAAAATGGATCCTCATATAGGACACAAGGGGGCGCAAAAGGTGTTTCAAACGGAAGCGGATCAATCTCTGCCCATTTTGAGTAGGGAATGACTCGCTTACACTCAAACGATCGTTCAGCATCACCCATCGAAATACTGCATCCGGATCCAGATGGCGTCTTTGCACATCTTTTACAGGAAATGAGACTAAGGTTTTTAATTTTATGGCCTTCATTCTCTGCTAATATCTCTTGAATAGAAATTTTTTGCAACAAAGAAAGGGCCGCTCAACCGCAAAGAAAACTTAATAAATAATCATCGATTGACAGCATACACCCCATCTTGCATAAAACAACGTTTAAACAGGTTTTACTCCTCTTAACCTCTTACCAAAAGAAGCGTGAGGTTAGAAACTTCAAAGCCCATTTATTTGTTAACGATAAAACATTCCCAAATTGATGAAAGAATTGACCGACTTTAAAGGATTCCTGCTAGAATGTCCTTTTGAAACGATTTTAGTACGTGTCGTGGCTGCAGAGGGGCTGGTTTTGGATTCAAATTGCACGTTTATGACAGTTTCCACTATGGATCGGGAGGCTCTCCCCTTTTATTTAAAAACTTGGGTGCGAGATCGAATTTGTAATAGAGGGCTACCAGAAAAATCCAAAATAGTCTTTTTATGAAAAAACTTAAAATGAGGGCTGAAATGATTTACGTTTTTTGGAGTTGCAAAGACAAAACCGAGGCAAAAAGGGTGATTGATAAACTATTGGATCAACGTTTGATCGCTTGCGCTTCGATTTTTCCTAAAGTCGAATCCATTTACCGATGGGAAGGAAAAACAACAAAAGTAAAGGAGGTCAAAGTCCTCCTCAAAACGATTCCTGTAAATTTCGAGGCGATCCAAGATAGCATCCTAAAAGATTGCAGTTATGAAGTCCCAGAAATTGTGCAGGTCGATATACCCCGAGGTAATCCCCGGTATGTATCTTGGTTACAAGAGGAGTGCCTTTCAAACGTTTATTGACTCTAAAACAAAGACCATTACACCCTTTAAAAAGACAACCGCCGTTATACTTATACCCTGTTAAGTTTTTTAATCTTGAAGGCCGGCTTTTATAAAAATAGCATGAAGTAAATGTCCTGTATTTGGATCCTCAGTCACAAGCTCTTTATCGCTACTTTTTTCAATCCCAAGATCTCTTGCCCAAGCTTTTTGCCATTTTTCGTCAAGGATTATCCAACTTAGATGTTCTAAAAAGTTTTTCTTGATCTCCTCAGTAGGCGGATATTTTTCCAGATCGACAGGACTGTAATACTTGGATGTTTCAACATCTAAATAAGCACCTATACAGTATCTTATGATCCCTTTTACTCTGTCCCACTCCGTTTTAGAAATAGCTCTCCCCCCTTGAATTTTTGATTCAAGAACTTGATTTAACTCTTCTAAAAAATCTTTCTCGTTTAACTCGGCTTCTTGAAGCTGATCGAGATATCCTCGAACTAAGGTCTCAACGTCTTTTTTATATCTTAAATAATTTTTGGGATCCTGAAATATATTTAAAAGTGTAGGCATTACATGAAAAAAAAGGTCGTGGGGTTGTGCGCTTGTACTACTGCAAATTAAAAATTTACCGAGCGATTTTTCAATAAATTCATCGGCTTCAAGGAGACCTCCAGGTTGAACAAGCTCCAGATCTTTAAGTTCCGGATTATCTGATTTCAAGCGGACTAGAATTTCTTTTAGCTTTTCAATAGAGGGGGTGATAAGAGCTTGAGGCTCTTTTTCATCTAAACGAAATCCCATTTCGTTTAAAATCCCCATTTGTTTCGGGCTGAGATAATCAATCAAAGTCTGCGAAAAATTGGTGCCTGGTTGAAGGGACGGAAACTGTGTCTGATTCCAATTGTCAATATCTCCTAAAGGTTGGGTCGGACTCCATATAAGGAGCTCTTTGTCAGAGGTTGGGCGAGCTTGCCAACAGCATTTAAAGGGGGCAGTTGTTTTTAGGGTGACCTTTCCTGACGGTTTTGTCGCCGATGCACCGGCTGCCCCGATTTGAATACCAGCAAAAACGGCGGAGCTGATCTCTCTAACCTTTCCTAAAATCGGCTCCATGAATGGGGCCCTCGAAGAGGTTTGCTGTTGGGTTTTATTTGGGCCTGCTATGGAGGGGGTATCGCTCATAGAACAGCACTTAGCAGATCCAAAGGCGGACATCAATAAGAATCATTATTTCGAGGGGGATAAAAAACGACAAAAAATGGTCGCAAACCGCCCTATATTCTTGCTGGTTTTGCCCTCATTTAGATGCTTTTTTTGTCTCAATTTGCCTAGAGCTTGATGCAAAAAAGGACCCAAAAGCTTTTGGTTGAAAAAAGGAATGCTAAACCTCTCCCTTACAACGGGTTAAATCTATATGGAGGAAAATAATAAAATATGATATAATAATAATTAGTAATAATTGATCAAAAGGGAATCGTATGTTTTCACCCGTAAAGACTGGAAATCTAGAGGTGTCTACAAATCAAGATGCGCTTACACCAAGAACCCCTCGCGCATCCCCTTTTTGTATCGGAACGCCTTCAATGTGCAATACACCATCCCCCATTCATTTCATGAACCGTTTAGTCCACGAGCGGATCGGTTTGGGGCCCCTACCAAGCAAGGGGGTATTTTCCATGTCAAAAAAAGATCAAATACAGAAAAACAGCAGGAGTTTACACAATCTCATCCGCGATATGCATCAATCGAGATCCAATATCATAAGAGGTATTCCAAGTGAAGGTTTGTCCGAAAAAATTATTGAGCTGGAAAAAAAGATCCAAATTTATCAGAAATCGATAGAAGAGCATCATAAGTTTTTCCATTTTGACAAACCGGAAGATGCGATTGAAGCTGTGAGTCATCAAATCTCTTTAGCTTCTGCTTTGATAGATCCCCCTTTGAAAAAAAAGGTGTATTCTACAAAAAGCGTTGAAGAGAGCCAAGAAGGGCGTCTTCTCACGCAAAAAGGCTCTTTTTTACATCTGGCTTTGGTGTCTTTAAAACAAAACTTGGAGATTTTGAAAGGATACGAGAGAGCTAAAAAACTTGAATATCCGGTCAGTGACCTTATCAAAATGCCGGACGGACAGGAGAAATTATCCAATCTTTTTAGGTTCACAGAAACGAAATTTCATAGTGAAGTTGAGCTGGGACGAGGAGGTTGGGGTAAGGTGAATTTGATATCTTTCGGTAGAAAAAAATACGCCATAAAAACACCGATATCTCAAGATCGGGACGGTGGCGATAATAACGTCCATGATCGGGAAATCCTGGTACCTCTGATCTTGAATGGGCACCCGAATGTGATAAAAATCTGTGCAATTCTTGACGGAAACCCTATCCTGGAACTATTCCAGGGGGGCTCGCTTGAGACGTATTTTGAAAATGAAAACTTCTTTAGCGATTCCGATCTAGTCGAAGTGTTGGCAAAAATAGCCTCCGGTCTTGCCCATGTCCATGAAAAAGGGCTGATCCATAAAGATCTCAAGCCGGCTAATATTCTCCTAAAGTCCCCAGGTGAACCTGATCCGGTCATCATCGACTTCGGCAGCACAGTACCTGATGGTGCTGAGGAAAACAGAGGAATTGCCGGGACAGAGCTTTATATGGCTCCCGAAATGGTGGCGCGTCTTCACTCCAAATCTAAAAAAGGTTTTGATATGACGATGACTTCTAAGATGGATATTTGGGCACTTGGACTCATAATTTATCAAATGGCCTCTGACGGATCCCATCTTTTTGTAGAAAAGGGGGTGAGCCAAAAAAACTTATTAGGACGAAAACAGCCATTTGATTTGGAATTCTTGCTTGCTGCGCGGTCCGAAAGGTTAGAAAAAATAAAAAAAATGGCCTCTTTGAACCAGGCTAGCCTCCTACGAGAAGGACGAAAAAATTCTGTTCTAATTGAGGGACTTTTTTCAATAGCTGCAGACTGCCTTAATATGCAATCCTCAAAGAGGCCTACCGCAGCTGAGGTGGAAAAACGCCTTTTAGATCTTCAAACAAAGCTTTAAGGGATTTTTTGAAGAATTCTGGTCTACAAGTACCTCCTCCTCATTGACACCCATAGCTCCGTTTTGTTAAAATGTTTTAAAAACTTTTAAACCGGAGCTTCTCTTAATGAGTCACGTCGATGCCGCGTTTGTCGAAAGGCTTTCCAAGCTTGCACGCATTAGCCTCGAAAAAGACGAAATCCTTCGTCTTGAGGAAAACCTTGAAAAGATTTTAAAGCACATCGACAGGCTTCAGGAGGTCGATACTAAAGGGGTTACCCCCTGCTTTTCGGTGCAGCAAGAGCTCATTTGTCCCCAATTTGAGGACGAAACAGAGCCTCTGTTGACTCGCAATGAACTCATGAAAAATGCCCACGACTCGATTTCCGGATTCATCAGGGTCCCAACCGTCATCAAAGGAGCATAGTTTTTTATGAAGCATCTTTCCAAAAAAAGCGCAAAAGAGCTCCATGACGGGTTCATAAAAAAAGAGTGGTCAGCTTTGGAAATCGCCAAAGCGCATCTGGCAGAAATCGAAGCTCGCGAGGGGGAAATCCAGGCGTTTTTGGCCGTTTTTTCAGAAAAAACGCTCTCCCAGGCGGTGAAATTGGATCGTAAGCTTGCGCAAGGAGAGCCTCTGGGACGGCTGGCTGCGGTGCCTGTTGCGATCAAAGATAACATCCACATCAAAAACGAGAAGACCACAGCCGCCTCAAAGATTCTCGAGAATTATGTGGCCCCTTTTTCAGCGACGGCGGTAGAGGCTTTGGAAAACGCCGACGCCCTATTAATAGGAAAAACAAATCTGGATGCCTTTGCGATGGGTTCTTCTACCGAACATTCGGCCTTCAAAATCACCCAAAACCCCCTACGTCACGGCTACACTCCGGGCGGCTCTTCCGGAGGTTCTGCCGCTGCAGTTGCAGCCCATTTTGCCCCCCTTTCGCTCGGAAGCGACACGGGAGGCTCGATCCGCCAGCCCGCCTCATTTACCGGACTTGTGGGAATGAAGCCCACGTACGGCAGAGTCTCCAGGTACGGGTTGATCGCCTACGGCTCCTCACTTGACCAGATCGGCCCGTTCTCCAGAACTGTGTACGATAATGCCCTTTTGCTCGAGACAATCAGCGCGCCTTGCAAACTGGATCCGACAAATTTGCGTCTAAAGCAGATCGATTACAAAAATCAGCTTGAGGGGGAGGTAGAGAAAAAAAGCATAGCGATTCCATACCTGTTCTTAGAAAAGCTGAACCCAAAGGTGCGTAAGCATTTTGACCGTGCCGTGAGCCATTTCAAGGATATGGGGTATCAGATCAAGGATGTGGACCTGTCAATTTTAGAGCATTCGCTATCGGTATACTACGTTCTGGCAACAGCGGAAGCCTCGGCCAACCTCGCACGCTATGACGGAATTACGTTCACAAGTCGGGATCCCGAGGCCAAAACACTTGAGGAGGTGTACGACAAATCGCGCTCCTCATATCTGGGCCAGGAGGTCAAACAGAGGATCTTATTAGGGACAATGGTTCTTTCGCAGGGTAAAATTGACGAGTACTACATGCAAGCAGCTCGAGTACGTCAATTGATGAAGCAAAAGGTCGAGTCGATCTTTAAAACGTGTGGATTTATTATGATGCCCACCTCTCCCAACACGGCATTTCAAATTGGAGGGATCAAAGATCCTCTGACGATGTACTTGCAGGATATTTATACGATCTTCGCTAATTTAACCGGACATCCGGCCGTAAGCGTCCCCATGGGATTTGATGATGGGCTTCCCCTAGGACTGCAGATTGTTGCCCCCTACCACCATGAGCTTGATCTCTATAAGTTAAGCCGTCAAATGGAATTGGCAAATGCGCACCATCTAACCCACAAATAGAGGACTTTTCGGATGCATTACGAACATTATGAACCGATCATTGGGTTGGAAATCCACGTACAGCTCAACACAAATACAAAATTGTTTTCAAGAGCTCCCAATCATTTTGGTTCGGAGCCGAATACAAACATCCGCTACACCGACACGGCTCAACCCGGATCGTTGCCCCTTTTAAACAAAAAAGCGGTCGAGTTGGCGGTGCGGCTCGGGCTGGCAATTGATGCCAAAATCCATCTTTACTCCCGTTTTGACCGCAAATCCTATTTTTATCCGGACAGCCCCCGTAACTACCAGATTACCCAGTCGTTTCAAAAGATTTTGGAGGGTGGGATTGTTGTGGCCGATGTAGACGGTGTCACAAGAGAGTTCCAAGTAGAGAGTGCCCACCTTGAGGATGATGCCGGGATGCTGAAGCATTTTGGCCCCTTTGCCGGCGTCGATTTGAACCGGGCAGGCGTCCCTTTGATTGAGATAGTATCTACCCCTTGCATGCGCAGCCCTAAAGAGGCGGCGGCATACGCGATGGCGGTCAAGTCAATTATGGAGTATATTGAAGCTTCCGATTGTAACATGGAAGAGGGGTCGTTGCGTATTGATGTGAACATCTCGGTTCGAAAAAAAGGGGAAGAGAAACTGCGCCCTAAAGTTGAAATCAAGAACATGAACTCGTTCTCAAATATGCTCACCGCTTTGGATTATGAGATCAGAAGACAAATTCGGGTCTATGAAGAAAATCCGGGCGTCCCCTTCCATGAGGTCATGCCTAATAGCACCTACCGTTTTGACCCTGTAGAGCAACGGACAGTCTTAATGCGTAAGAAAGAGACCGCCGCCGATTACCGCTATTTCCCCGATCCTGATCTCCCTCCCCTTGTGATCACAGAAAAGTTCATTGAGGATGTGAAAAAAAATCTTCCCGAATTACCGCACAAGCGGTTCATCCGCTATACCGAGACGCTGGGGCTCACCCCTTACTCGGCAGGGGTTCTAATTGCTGATAGAGCACTCTCGAATGCTTTCGAAAAGGCGATTCACCTGGTGAAAAATCCGGTCTCGCTTTGTAATTGGCTTACAGTCGAATTTGTAGGAAGGCTTAATGAGGATAAGGTCCATTTTATGGAATCCGGCATCCCTATCGAAAATATCGCCTACCTGGTCACCATGATTGAAAACGGTGTGATCACAGGAAAAATAGCCAAAGAGATCAAGGAAGAGATGTGCCGGACCAAAAAACATCCCCAAGAGATCTACGACCAAAATCCGGATCTAAAGCCACTCAGCGACACCAAAGAGATTGAAGCGATCATAACGGCTGTTCTACAGGAAAATCCTGAATCGGTGACCGACTATAGAAACGGGGTACAAAAAGCCTTCAACTCTCTGGTTGGGCAGGTGATGAAAAAAACTAAAGGGAAGGCTAACCCCCAGATCGTCAATAACCTTCTTGTAGCGACAATAGCAAAGGACAGTGAGGATTAGCGGTTGCTAGGACTTTTTGAAAAGCCCGTCGTACTAAAAGGGATCGGGTTTTTCAAATGACATCTTTTGGTTTATGTGAAGTGTGCTTAATCGATAATCCTCCTGCTCCTAAAGCTGAGGTCTGCTTAATCGATAATCCTCCTGCTCTTAAAGCTGAGGTCTGCTTAATCGATAATCCTCCTGCTCCTAAAGCTGAGGTCTGCTTAATCGATAATCCTCCTGCTCTTAAAGCTGAGGTCTGCTTAATCGATAATCCTCCTGCTCCTAAAGCTGAGGTCTGCTTAATCGATAATCCTCCTGCTCCTAAAGCTGAGGTCTGCTTAATCGATAATCCCCTTAGCCTTAAAAAAGGGTCGGCTACAGTATATCTCTTGAGTCTCTTATCCGCACGGTGTGAAGCGTCTCAAAAACGGCGGCCACTACATATAGGGTAGTAAAAAAAAAGTAACCGAAGTAGAACCCTTTTACCCCCTTTTCATAATACAGGTTTTTTGCTGCAGTGAACGCTGAAAAACCTTTTGTATCATGCCCTTTGAGCATAGATATCCTGATGGGGTAGACTACAAGCGATTGGGTGATTAAAGTGAGTATCCAACTTAGCCTATCCGGATCTTTAATACGAGCAATCTGTAACCCTTTTCTAAATCCCTTTTGCAAGCGATCCATGAATCTTTCTTTAGACACCAAGCAAAGACATTTTTCAAAAACTGCGTGGGCAACATACCCTTTAGCCAATTCCTGAAGGGAAAAATCAGATGCGCACCGCGGTTTATATAAAACCTGGACAAGACTTTTTTCCAGAAGAAAATGGAACGGATTCACGATAAAATAGGGCTTTATAGATTCGAAACTCCGTTCAACTCGGGGAAATCCCCCCCCTAAAAATTTAAGAATTCTCTGCTGGGTGTAGTCTATAGAACTAAGACAAGTCAAATAGTTCAACGGCAGGATAAAAAGGTTTACTAATGAGCAGCGAGGAGTCCCGAGTGTTTTGGAATCGGTCCCGTAGCAGGCCATATATTTCAAAGAAAAAGCTATAGGGCTGGACATAACAATACAATCAAAAGCTACAAATAACAGAATACCTAGCACAGCGTAAGAAACAGGCGAGTCTCTACGGGGACAGTTTCTCCCCTTAGCCCCCACCATAAGCACTAAGGGTTCTAATTAAAGAGGTTTGCTTTTTAAAAACCGAATTTAATCGAATAGGGGTCATGCGCTGTTCTATTGTAGATTTTTCTTAAAGAATTTGTCAAGTGTAAGGGGCTCTGACTTAGACTCTAAGGTTTTAGTCTCTTTAAGAATTTGATAAATAGGTTTTGTCACCTGGTAATAAATTTTCTTACACTCGACAAACTCTCCCCCCTTTTTTCTGATGAGAGTTTTGTGCGGTCTTTTGAGATGATCAATTATAAAAATTTTATTGTATAAATAAATTTTTAAAAAAATTGAAAAAATTTTTTATTTGATTTAGTTTTAAGATAAAATCAGGACTTTTATGAACTCCAACAAAAGTTTTAAAATAATATATTTTTTTTTCTTTTTCCCAATTCTTACGCTTGCAGCAAACACCGGCTCAAATAAGGTTGCTGAAAAGGATTCTATGGAGAAACCGGCCCTGTCGGATGGTATTAGGTATGCAGGTCCAAAATTAAACGAAGATGCGCTGAATATCCAGATTGGAGCCGATTATATCATATGGGAAATCAATCAAGAGGGGTTAATCACGGCTGTCAACAATATTTCAAGTGTACCGGGTACAAGTGATCCTTACAAACCTATACCTGGAGTAGGAACAATCTATACTCCAAATACCAAAGCTAGAAATGGCTTTAAAGTCCACGCGGATCTGATTGTATCAACCTACGAAAACGTAGATTTTTTTGTGGAGTATATTTGGTTAGACAGAAGCGCCCCCGAAACCCAAGCCACCACAAACCCCGATTTTACCCATCCCCAACTTTCTGTTGGACCTGTAGTTTTTGACGGTGCAGCAACCACCAGTAATTTGACAAACATCAACACAGTATTTAAATTTGAATATAATCTTATAGATTTTGAAATCGGGCGTCTAAGTTCTTTAGCGACGAATATTTTTAGCCTTCGCCCTTTTTGGGGGATTAGAAGCACCTGGCAGACCGGTTATTGGAATACTGATTTTTTTGGGACAGCTCTAGATCAAAACTTTTTAACCCCTTCTATTCAATTAGATACCACGTATGTGCATATCCAACAAAAAACAAGCGGGGCCGGTATTCGTGGCGGTTTGGACTTTGGTTTCAATCTTTCCCCTAATAACAGCTATGTACAAAACCTCCTTTTAACGGGTACTTTATCGATGAGCGGTATCTATTGCTCTACGGACGTCACATGGGTCACCGGGGAAATTTTACCAACCAGGGTGAATAACGTGTATCAGAGCACGCAGCAGAAAATTTACAGAATTATACCTGTTGTAGATCTATCGCTTGGGCTGGGGTGGAATTACACATTTGGAGGAGAGTGTAAAGATCGCTACAACGTCGAGCTGCACGCGTCATGGGATACACAATGTTGGATAAACTACGGACAGTATACTGCAAACTCTTTGTACCAAAACGGACACCAAAATATGAATGTGCAAGGTTTAACAGTTGGGGGGTCCCTCTTCTTTTAATTTGGTCAAAAGAGGATCTCACCCCTTGCATCCCAGAGTACTTCTCAAGAAACCAAAGGGATTAATCTCTTAGAACGAGGAGCAAAAGCGATCGTCCTTGGTCCGCAAATTAAAGGATTGAGACCGATTTGGTGAGCCGGGTGATCGGCTGCTGCTTTCGAGGCGGAGGTTTTCATAAATTATTTTTGGGGCACCAAGAGCGGGCTAGGGTTTGGGATGGAAACGGTCAAAGGCCAACTGCAGATGGTCTTTGGTTAGGTGAGTATACCGATTGGTGGTGCGTATATCGCTATGCCCCAAAAGCTCCTGAATAGTGCGCAAATCGGCCCCCCCTTGTAAAAGATGGGTCGCAAAACTGTGGCGCAGAAGGTGTGTGTAGATGTTCTTCGATAGCCCGCTTTTTTGAGAGATGCGTTTGATGATCAAAAGAATCCCTTCCCTTTTCAGGTTCTTCGATTTATGGACAAAAAGATAGGGATTGGTATCATTGCGCATCTTTAAGTAGGCATCGATAGCCTCTAAAACAATTTCGGCTATCGGAACAATACGCTCCTTATTCCCTTTCCCTTTGACCCGCACCGTCCCCTCCTGCACGTCGTACAAGGATAACGAGGCCACCTCCGAAGCACGAAGGCCTGCCCCATAGATCGTAAGTAATAGTGCTTTTTCCATCGGAGTTTGGCAGGTTTTAACAAGAATTTCTATCTCCTGTATTGTAAGGGGACGGACAATCTGCACCCCTTTTTTAGGGGGATCGATATGGGCTGCAGGATTTTTTGCTATTGCCCCCTCTTTTAAAAGAAAGTGATAAAAACGGCGCAAGACAACGATCTGCCTTTGCTGGGTGGCAATGCTAAAGCTCTTTTCAAGGGTTTGTATAAAACGAAACAAGTCCTGCTTGGTCGCTTTTTCAAGAGGTTGAGGGGTCAAAAAAGAACAAAATTTCTCAAGATCTCTTTTGTAGCTTAGTATGGTATTTACGCTTAAACCACGCTCAGCAACAAGATAATCGAGGAAGCGAGATAGCCATTCCATACACTTAACGATACCTTGACAGATGAAAAAAATTCAACCCGGGACTTTTTTAGGAGTTAAAAAACGGTCCGATCGATAGATTAGGCAAGAAGACTATTTTGATAAATCTAGGGCTACGGCCCTTTTTTCGCCTACCCCATTTACTGCGAGGATCGTAGTACTTTCGATTAGCAATCTGAACTAAGCACCTGCATTTCGATTTCTTTGGACTGATCTTCTTCTTTATGCACTTTTCTTTTCAGGTCGGTGATGATGTTGTAGATGATCCCGCCCGATGCTATACACACAAGGGAGACTTGGATCCAAAGCTCCATAAAAGGACGGATAAATAGGGCCCCTGCGGTCAAAAGAATCATCGAAGCCTGTGTGATCAAGTGGGCAATGAACTGGTCTTTTGTATACTGCCCCTCTAGCATATCGGAGATGAAAAAGTAGGTGTCCACTACCGACCAGCCGACTGCGATTGCCAAGTTGATAATTCCAAATACCACATCAGCGATCCCCATCGTGACAAAATTTGCAGTGGTGCTCACAGCAATCGTTAGAAGCGAAAAGACCTGTATCACTTTCCACAAGGTGGAATAGACTTGGGTCGTTTTATTAATTTTTTCCAACAGTAACCCGTCCTGTTTATAGTAGGAGAGTCCTTTGCTGTTGTTCTCTACAGCCGAATCCCCTAGAATCCTACGAACATTTTTTGGTCCTATAAACCGGCCATAATGGTCTCTACGGGCCAACATGAAGGTCTCGATAGAATATAGTAGAGGGATATTTTCCTCATGTTCCGTAATAAGAGCATCCGGGACAATCTTCCTCTCTTTGATCTCCTGAAGCCTTTTCCCTTTGTCCTCTTCCAGTAACGGTTCGATTTCAACAAAGGTCAGGTTTTTTAAATGGTGTATGTCATCTTGAGTTAAAGTCGTGAGCTTATCCCTGATCCCCTTGATACCTTTTTCGTCGACCTCTTTTCGGACCTCTTCCACCCATTTGGTGCGCTCTCTTGCAATCAAAAAGAAAAAAGCCATGGAGAGGGACATCGAAAAACTTCCGGCAAGATGTATTGCCCTTCCCGAAATCTGGCTTAATCCGGTGTAGGCACCTATAACTCTAGTCATCCCCATAGTAGAATCTATGAAACGGGCCCCAAAACGGCCTTTGCCGTAAACGGCAAGCTTTTCGGAGCTAGGATCCCCTTTCAAGTCGCCGAAAGTAAGTTTTTTGGCCATCTTCTGGCTAAAAAAGCTTGCTGCAAAGCCGTAAATAGATACCAGAAGATTGAGGAACCCCCCTGCGGTGTTGGCTACTCGCCCTAAATGGTGGCTGGAAACAAAAGGGGTTATTTTACTCACCACGTTATTGAGATCGTATGCCGTATAAGCCCCATCTAGAATTTTTTGCGATTTCTGGGCCTTAGAAGAGATTTCGTTGACCCTTTGGGCAAGAGGATTTTCTATATCGTAACCGGTATAATGGGTTTTTGTTTCATTTATAGGGGAAGCGTGCCCGTTGACCACACGGGTTAATTTTCCATCTTCTGCTGGCCCATTTTTTCCTGCTTTTGTGAAAATTTGGACCACTCCTCTAAATGCCTCTACAATACTCATAATAAGATATTATAAATAAAAATTATTATAATAACTAGAATATTTTTAATCGTTGCCCTAGAAGGGGTTAAAAAAGCGGCTTTGGAACGAGCCGCTTTGAAGAAGAGTTGAAAGGGGAAAAACCATCCTAGTAGGATTGGGATTTACCGCATCCGCAAGAGCCTTTAGCGTTTGGATTCGAGATTTTGAACCCTGCCCCGTTGAGTCCTGAGGAGTAGTCGATCTCGGCGCCCAGAAGGTATTTGACCTTGTTGTTGTCGACGTGGATGTCCAATCCGTTGGAATGGAATACGGTATCGAGCGCCGAATCGGCCTCGGTTGAAAAATCGAGAACATACTGGTAGCCGCTGCAGCCGCCGGGGATGCAGTCAAACCTTAAAGCCGCATTCTCCATCCCCTCACCCTTGGCGATCTCTTTAAAAGCTTCCACCGCTTTAGAAGTAACAAGTATCCCATTAGGGTCAAGCTTTTGCTCTAAAACCGTATTAAGGGTCCGCACGAGGCTGTCTATCTCATTTTGATCATATCCGTGGGAAAGCATCCCCGCTTCGAGCGTCTCGTAGCTGCTCGCATGGCAACCCACGCAATGCAGCCCCGCGTCAGTGATCGACTGGGCCAATTTTTGGCTTTTTTCGGGAAAGCCGTTCAAGATCTCTTCGATCGTCATCTCTTTAGTAATCATCTTATGGACCTTCAATTAAAATCTAAATTTCACAGTGCCTTTGGAGGCGATTCTGCATTGGCAGGCCAGCCGTTCCACCCCTTGTCCCGGCTTGAGGTTTTCGGGCTTATGACCCAAAAAATCTTCCTCTGCCTCATTGTAAGGGGTCAAATGGTCGTCCCCCGCCACCACCTCGATGATGCAAGTTCCACAGATCCCCTCCTCGCATGCAAACGGGACCCCTGCCTCTTCGCAACATCCTTTGATAGGGGCTCCGTTCTCAAGGTCCCCCAGCTCGATCTCCTTGTCCCTGTCTATTACGACCAATTTTGTGTGTGACACGTTGTTTCTCCAAATAGAAGATTGTCTGCCTTAAAGCTCCAAATGTTTGGGTTTTTTGTCAGCCCATAGGGAGCCGGCTATGAAACTTGGTTGAGAGTTTACCAAAAAATAGCCGTTTAGGCAACCGATTAGAGACCTGTGTACCAATTTAAAGGGATTTTTTTCAAAAAACGATCGTTTCGCCCCCCTCCCCTTGGTAATAAGGACTTTAAAACCTCTTTTTGATAAGGGGGTTGTAGATTTCCCGGGTGCTATACCCCCTCTTTAAAAAAACACTGGGTTTTAAAGGGGCTTTTTTAGCATGGCAACAACGACGTTTAGAAATAAATCGTAATCTAACTCATTTAGGGAGTCCACGAATGTACGATAGAGTTCATGGGCCACCGATGAACCCAGATCTTCATGATCCAGCCATCCGTGGGCTACAATTAAGGTAGATGGCAAAAAATCTAAAAAGCGATTTAGTAGTGATGATTCTATAGTTTGCAACAATTTTGGGAGGCAACTTAGGTGCTCTTTTTCTACCGGGGGATCCAGCCTTTTATCTAAAGAGGTTAAGAAAGCCTCAGGGTTTTTTCTTGCCATGTCAAATTGTTCAGTGAGAAGAACCTTTATCCTCTCAAGTTCACGAAAAAACGGTCGAGCGTAGATAGCTTTCAGAATATCCGTAGGGCGATTTTGCACCTTATCGCTAAGAATATCGCGCATTGTCTCGGTATCTTTTTCGTTTAGGGGTGACTCTTTTTGCCAAGCTTCTAGCCACATTTCGTCTCTTAAAACGCGACTTTGAATAGTGAATAGGTGTTCTTTGAGCTCTTTTCCCTGAAGAAACGGCCCCCCGTCAGCGGAAAGAATGTCGAGACAAGCGCCCATGCCGAATTGTAAAAGAGACTCGAAAAGTTTCCACTCTTCTTCTGTTATCGGTTTTCTCTTTAACAAACAGAGATTAACGGGAGCTATAAAATTCCGGAAGTTTTCTTTGGCATATTCGAACTCTTTACTGAGTTCTGAAAATGTGGAAAAGATCATCTCTTTATAGGGTTTATAACCATCTGGGTACTTACTAAGTCTTACTAAAAGGGGGATGATATGGAAGCAAACATCGTGGATTAGATGGGGAGGGTCAGAGAAAATGATATCGTTGGTGAGCATTAGCTCCAAAAATTCTTTAAAAGCGAGAATTTCCGAGACCTGAACGATACTCAGTTCCTTAAGCTTTTCTTCGAGGACATTTTTTGTCGGAAATCTTAAGGTCTGCGCACCGGTATCGATTAAAATACCCAACTTTTTTAAAAATACCGTGGGAGCAAAACCTTGGTTATTCACGAGATGTTTAATATCGGAAAAATTCATCTGAAGAAAAGGGTACTGCTTGAGATTGAGCTCCTTAATCTCTTTGTCTGTTAATACTTGTTTGAAAACGAACGATTCTCCTTCTTGCTCCCAGCTATAAGCAAATACGAAGGGCTCCCTTCTTTGCACCCTTTCGGGCGCTAGTGGGGTCGAGCCGGTTGTCGTAACATTTGCTAGAATAGGCAATGCAACTGCTCCTAATGGGTCGTGAGTTTCTTGTCTAACTCTAGGGACATCTACAGGTACGGCGAAGTGGAGTGAACTCGGCCGTTTAGGCGATGGATCCATCATATAGCCTTTTAAATCTCAAAAAGTGGGGTATAATGCAATCGGTAATCCATACATTTTAATTAACCCCCTTTTTTTTGATTAGATCTATTTAGAAAAAAATGGTATAATTTGCCTCGAAAAGAGGTTTTGGAATGGTAAAATCCGTAAGTGAAAAAACCGGCGCGTCGGTTTTTGATGTGCATCAATCTGTAAATGAAAAGTTTACTCTTTTAATTTCGTTCATTTGCAGGCTACAAAAGAGTCTATCGAACACTTTGAGGACGATTCATGAAAAAGAGAAAGAACAGGCAGACGAGAATCTAAAGCATAGAGCACGCTACCAAACGGAACAACGGACTCTAAAGCTGGTAGAAGAACGTAACCTAAACAAATAAATCTTTCACTTTTTACACCTGGATCGGCTAAGATACTCTAAATGTTTACCTTAAGACCGATCTTAGTAGGGTTTCTTGCTTTCCTGTATATAGCTCAGACCCCGCTGCATCTAAATGCAGCAACGGCCCCATTGCATCTGGTTTGGGAGAGTTTCTCTCCGTCAAATAGCTGGGAGGCGACCTGGATTCATGAACTTTTAGAAAAAGTAGATCTCGAAATCGTTGAAGTTGTTGATCTTACCATGTCCAAGGTCTACCCAAATGCACTTTTGGTGCTGTCGAACCCCGAACCCAGAAAATTGGAGCATCTATTAACTCTTTACACCGACAAAGGGGCCCCTTTTGGAATCATCCAGCTTTCCGATGAGGAGCTGCACTACGCCAACCTGGATTATAAAGGGGCCTCCTTTATTTTAAAGAATTACTGGTCTAAAGAGCTTGCAAACAGGGAGCCGAGGGTACTTTTCATCCCCTTGGGGTATAAAAAAGGATTTTGGGACGGGTTCAAGGGGGCGTTAAAAGAGCCAAAAAGCCGGACTTATACCTGGAGCTTTGCGGGGAACGTTTCGAGGCCCCAGAGGCTAAAGATGGCTCGCTCTATGGGGACGATTGGAGACTACTTTTTTTATCGCGCAGACGGTTTCAATAGCCGGCACGCCCTTTCGACCTCCGAGTACAGGGGGGTGCTTTTGGAGTCGATTCTGTCCCCCTGTCCAATAGGTAACTGCTCTTTTGACTCCTTCAGGGTCTACGAATCGCTTGAGGCGGGGTGCATTCCTGTGGTCCAAAGCACCCATAAAGGGGACTATTTTGAAAACCTTTTAGGCCAACATCCGATGATCATTGTGGAGGATTGGAATGAGGCGCCCCAAATTCTAATACCGCTGCTGGAGGATCCTGACCGATTGAAAGAAAAGCAGATGGAATGTCTTGAGTTTTGGAAAAACAAGAAAAAGGAGCTGAAGGAGAAGGTGCACCGCCTCGTAAAGGAAGCTTTTACCACCTCGTAGAGGTTACTTTTTTTCTCCATTGTAGAAGAGCGTTTTACCGATTTTAAAGAGAGCTTTTTTTTGATTTTACAAGAGGCTTTTTGCGAATTGTTGAGGGGGAAAACAACTTAGAGAAGGCTTTTTTGGATTTTAAGGGGGCTTTTTTGCATCGTGGGCGCGGGTTTATATGGTGGGGACTTAAACTGTGAGCCCTTGCATGCGGGTTATATTAAAGGTCCCACTCCTCTTTAGAGCTCTCTTCTCCGTTGAGCATTGATTCGACAGTCTTTTTTAGGGTCATGATCCCCTTTCTGAACCCGCATTCCATAAGAATTCGGTTCAAATAGGTCATTTCGGTCTCATAATGGTCTAGCCTGGTCTGCAACCTGGCCAGCTCCTTCTGCATCTGTTGAGCTGTTGTCATAGAAAACCCTTACTCCCCCCTCTAGGAGGGGACCTTTTTATTAAAATTCTATACTATTATATATTAGTAAATATTTTAATACTATCGTTTCCCGTCTGGAATAGGACCTCAAAGTCTTAGTCTAAAGGAGTCAACTCTCCCTAAATAACTTATAAAATATTTTTTAATTTTACTTTATTATTTAATAAAAATTATTATATAATAGATTCATAAACGAAAAAACCAAAGGAAAAGTTTATGCATACAGCAACAGGAATCGGGCTAGGTAACAATCAAGGCCCTAGTCCACTTCAAGACGCTTTATCAGCCGGAAGCGGAGGCGAAGCAGGAGCAATCGGAGGCGGAGGCGCAGCAGCAGCAATCTTAACAGACAGTGTCGCAAGCAATGAATTTTCCCGATCAAGCCAAGAAACAGCGCCAGCGCCAGCGCAACGTTCGCTAGGGGAAAGAATTTGCTCATCTATCTCAAATTTTTTTAAACGAAACGTAGCAGTTGCAGGTCCAGCAAGTCTCAGTTCTAGTGAAGGACCAGCCACAAATGAAGCGAGTGAGCCACAGTCAAGTCGTAACACTAGTGGTGTTCGTACAGGCTTTTTCAAATCTTTTCGTAGTTCTGCCGCTGCTTCTTCAGACGGGGAAGAAACATCCGCACCTGCAAAAGAACAGAGTCATCG
>Ga0194133_10001417_pt1 | contig 41726 bp, 35 predicted proteins | sample TA2KigOf40mmetaG_FD_155448 | JGI IMG/M metagenome (GOLD analysis project Ga0194133, IMG submission 155448) | Freshwater microbial communities from Lake Tanganyika, Tanzania - TA2015055 Kigoma Offshore 40m | ecosystem: Environmental > Aquatic > Freshwater > Lake | place: Tanzania: Lake...
ACTGGGTCGAGGCAATCCGGTATCTCAATATGACGCAACTCTCAGACCACAGAAAGGAGCAGTTGAGAAAACTCGAACAAGCCGCCTGACGGCGGTGGGACTCTACATTACTGGATGCAAAGGAGGGACACATCCCCTCCTCTGCACTCCTCCCCTAAAAGCCCAGAAAGGCAGCATTGGCCAAATTCGTAATTGCAGAACTTGACATACACAACTCGCAAACTGTCATCGTTTCACCAACAACCGCAACCGTCAGTCTTGATGGAACCCAACAATTTACAAAGACCGTCACGGGGGCCACAAACACCAATGTTACTTGGGCTGTGAACGGCATCAATGGCGGTAATGCCACGGTAGGTACGATCAATACCTCGGGGCTGTACACACCGCCAGCCGCACTTCCCAACCCGGTTTCTGTAATAGTCCGGGCCACTAGCGTAGCCAATACCACCAAGTTTGCCGAGGCGACGGTGAACCTGCGGCATCCCACTCCCACCACCACCTCAGTGGAGCCAACCGACCTCAATATCGGCAATGTCATGTTGATCGTAAAGGGCACAAAATTTTATACGGGCGCGACGATCCTGCTGCAGAATAGTGCTGTTAGCACGCAGTTCATCAGCTCAACAGAACTCCGCGCCGCTGTCAGCCTGCCCAATGCCCAACAGTATTGCGTCATCGTTCAAAATCCGGCACCGGCTGCGGCCAACTCGTCGCAGAGATGTTTCACGGTTCGCGCAGCGATTCGGGTGACAACATCGCCGTCGACGGTGACCTTGCGTGGTGGAGCGTCGCGAACCTTCACGGCCTCCATTGCGAACACAAATACAACTGCCGTGAACTGGACCGTGAACGGCGTGGTTGGCGGCAATGCCACAGTTGGCACCATCACCACCGCCGGCAACTACACCGCTCCAATGAACATCGCCGCCGTCAACGGCAGCGTGAAGGTGGGGGCAACCAGCCAGAAGGACGGCAACGCCAAAGGCGAATCGACGGTGACTCTGCAGAATCCCGTACCAACGATTTCGTCCATTAACCCCAGTGTGTTGCCGCTTGGCAACGCTAACTTTACGATCGTGGGCAATGGCTTCGCCCCTGGCGCCACTGTGAACGTTGGTGGCTCACCGATGCCCGCCACAGTGAACTCGCTCACCAGCATTACAGTGACGGGCACCACCAAGCCCTCTCCTGGTGGCATCGCAGCGATCACAGTAGCCAACCCAGCGCCGGGCCCCACAACCTCCACCCCCCTGATCGCCAACATCATGCCGGCCAACCCGAAGGTGAGTTACACGGCTGCGAAGCGATTCCTTGAGCAAGCCAGCTGGGGTGCTTCGCCGACGGAGATCTTCCGCGTTATGCAGCTTGGCTTCGACGACTGGCTTACCGAACAGAAAAATCTCGCCGACTCCACCTACACAATGCCCACGCCCAATGGCGACATTCCGGTGTTTGACATGCAGTCGGAATTCTTCAAAAACGCGATGAACGCGCGCGATCAGCTGCGCCAGCGCGTTGCTTTTGCCCTACACAAGACATTCGTGGTTTCTGCCGTCGAGATCGACAAGACGGCCGGACTGGTGCCTTACCAGCGCCTGCTGCTGCGCAATGCCCTCGGCAGTTTCCGCACACTGCTTAAAGACATCACGCTCGACGTCGCCATGGGCCAATATCTCGACATGGTCGACAACGACAAACCCAACCCGGCCAAGGGGCTCTTTCCAAACGAGAACTATGCACGCGAAATCATGCAGTTGTTCACGCTTGGAACGACCTTTCTTCGTGCGGACGGTTCTCCGTTGCGCGATCCCAACGGCGTGCCCTATCCCTCTTACATGGAAGCGGACGTCCTCGACCTGTCTCACGTCTTCACTGGTTGGACCTATCCTCCAGGCAAAGGCAAGGGCAGCAACAATCACAACAATGAGAACTACGGAATGCCGATGGTGGCGGTGGAATCAAACCACGACACCACGATGAAGAAAGTTCTCGGCCGAACGATTCCGGCTGGCCTGACCACGGAACAGGATCTCGACGCGGCTTTGCAGATCATCTATGAGCATCCCAACGTCGCTCCTTTCCTTTCTCTCCGCCTGATTCAGAGCATGGTGACCTCAAACCCCTCGGCCGCCTATCTGATGCGCGTTAACGCTGCGTTCAACAACAACGGCCAGGGCCAACGGGGCGATCTGTTCGCCGTGGTGCGGGCGGTGCTGCTCGATCCGGAAGCTCGCGCCGGTGACAACCCGGCGGTACCCAACCCCTTCAATGCATTTGCCGGCCACATGCGTGAACCCGTGCTGTCATTCATGCACATTCTGAAAGGGCTTGAGGGCACCATCGTCCAGGACAATCCGATCGAATCAGATCTGGAACGCATGGGGCAGAAGGTCTTCTATCCCCCCGAGCGTCTTCAGCTACTTCTCGCCACTCACTCGCGCGCCAGGCAACCCAGGTCTCTATGGGCCTGAGTATCAGGGCTTCACTCCGGTATCGGCTCTCGAGCGGGTGAACTACATCGATTACTTGCTCAAGCTCGATGCCAACGCGGAAGCAAAACCAAATCTTGCTCCCTACATTGCGGTGGCCACCGACGTTGAGTCGCTGATCGCGATGATCGACGCTCACTTCATGAACGGCGCCATGCCTGAAGTTTTGAAGCAAGGGATCCGCGACACGCTGGCCACCTCGACCGATCCGACGCGGCGCGCCCGGTTGGCGCTCTATTTAGCACTCACGTCTGCCCACTATCAAATCCAGAACTAACCAGGAAAGAGACAAACAAAATGGACAATTTCAAACCACAAATCAGCCGACGAGCGTTGTTGCGCCGTTCGATCGCCACCACCAGCCTGGGATATCTGGGCGTGACAGACGCTCTTGCCCAAACGGGAGATTACAAGGCTCTGGTCTGCGTTTTCCTGTTCGGCGGTAACGATTCGAATAACACGATCGTACCAATGGGAGCGAAGTACAACGACTATTCAAAGGTGCGCGGCCCGGCGACAGGCCTCGCACAGAATGTACTTCTGCCCATCATGGACCGTGGAGAAGGCTACGGTCTGCACCCGCAGCTCACCCGGATCCAGGCTCTCTATAACCAGGGCAAAGCCTCGGCAGTGCTAAACGTGGGTCCGCTGATCCGGCCCATCACGAAGACCCAGTACAACCAAAGAACGGCAGTGCCGGTAAACCTGTATTCGCACTCCGATCAGCAACAGGCGTGGCAACAGGCTTCAACGAGCGGGGTACGCTCGGGCTGGGGTGGCCGCACGGCGGATGCGATGCAAGCGGCCAACACGGGCGCTTTGCTGCCGATGTCGGTTTCGGCTTCCGGCGGCGCACTGTTCACGATTGGGCAGGTCACTGGTCCGGCGATCGTCAATGGAGGGTTGGGGCTGGGTCTCAGTGGCTCGGACGGTTCGCCAACGGCGATGGCGCGGGACAATGCTTTCCAGCAGGTGATCAACTTCCAGTCGGGCCTCACGCTGGTTCAGGCTGCAAACCGCACCATCAACAATGGCATCCAGGTGGGCAAGGTGCTGAACAACGTTCTTACCGGCGATGACGGCATTGCGACCGTGTTCCCTGGGAACGGGCTGGGGAATCAGCTCAATCAGGTAGCGCGCATCATCCGTGCCCGCCAGACCCTGGGTGTCAGCCGCCAGATTTTCTTTGTGTCGACTGGTGGTTACGACAACCACGAAGGCTTACTCGCCGCTCACCAAGGGTTGCTCACCGGATTGAATGCCTCGATCTCGGCTTTCTACGACGCAACCATTGAACTCGGAGTGGAGAACAACGTTACTACGTTTACCGAATCCGATTTCAATCGCACCTTTGGCCCCAACAGCAACAATGGAACAGATCACGCGTGGGGCGGCCACCATCTTGTGATGGGCGGCGCCGTCGCCGGCGGACGCATGTATGGCACTTTTCCGAATCTCGCCATTCAGGGTCCGGACGACGTGGGCAACCGCGGCCTCTGGCTACCCAGCACCTCCGTCGAGCAATACGGCGCCACGATGGCTTCCTGGTTTGGAGTGAACTCCGCCCAACTCGATCAGGTGTTGCCGAACCTGATGAACTTCTCGGTCCGCAACCTTGGCTTCATGAAATAAACAGAATCTATTTCACGACGGCCACGCGAAGCTCGGGGCTGGCAACACCGCTTACTGTCACCCGGAGCGGATGTTCGCCGGCCCCGAGTGTTTCTGGAACCACCAGATTTGCCTGGGAGAGGCCGAGGAAACCCGGCGTTGTACCAAGGAACAGGCCTTCGGCGCGGAGACCCCCAATCGAGGCCTCCCAGGGGAGATTGCGATTGGTGCCGATGCCAGTGAGATAAACCACGAGCGGTCGTCCAACCCGCACTGGGTTCGTTGTGGAGTTCAACGCGCCATTGTCGAAGTTCTGTGCGGCAAACGCGGCTGGTGTCGCCTCCGTGATCCAGAACATCGCCTCCGGGCTGCGCACTCCGTCGCGCAACACCTCAAGGCGTGCGCTGCCGGGTTGGGCGCCGGTCGGAAGGGCAAAGTTCACCTGGTTCGGCGTGGCTGCGAAAACGGTGGCATTCAGGCGGCCATTAACGATCACCTCGGTGCGGCTACCTTCGCGCCCCAAATTTTCACCGAAAAGGCTGACGATGCTACCCAGCGCCACAGGTCTTGTGTCGAACGTTGCGCCATTCACGATGCTGCCTCGCGCGATGCAAGGAGTTTCACCGACCCCAGCGTGAGCCTGCGAGACTTCAATCCATTGGCCACCCACCCTGAGCTCAGCGGTGCGGCGCGTGGTGGAGGTGTTAGGCGAGGCTTCAATGCGGCCCTCGCGAATGCTCAGCCAAGGGGCACCGCCTTCCACACCTACTTCGCAATTGCGCGGGTTTTCAAAATCCACCAAGGCGCTTGAGGCTTCCGCACCGAAGCAATAATTGCGACGTGCCATCTGAATGGAGCAGCCCGCGTTTGCTGCGACTTCACGCCGCACCTGCGGCAGATAGGCATAGAGGCCATTGCCGGGGCACTCTGTGGTGCCGCTTGCCCGTGGGCTTAGGCCGGCATCGCGATGGCCACTGACAATGTTGAGCGAAAGACCGCTGGCGGCATGGATCGACTGCTCACTGGCATCGAGTTTCCATTTGGCGGCCTGCCAGGCGAGCAGCCTTTTGAGGCTCTCAACGGCGGCCGGTGCGGGGGGCCGTGTCGAATAGGTGCCCACCATGCAAACACCCATGGTGGCCGTGTTGACGCCCGAGAAGTGAGCTCCGATCACGCCATCTCCACCAGCGCGGCCTTCGTAGATGACACCGTTCGGATCGATCAGATAGTTGTAGCCAATATCGTTCCAACCATTGCCCTGGACATGCAGCACCCAAATGCTGCGAATCACTGCTGCCCAATCGCGCGATTCGTTGGCCCCGGCGGAGTGATGCACCACCAGATGCGTCACGTTGGCAAAGGCTGGCTGCGCCCTCGGGGCGCATTCGTTGCCACAACCCCAACCCGCACGCGTCACCACAGTCGGCTCCACTGAAGATGTATTTCGCTTTGCAGGGTAGCTCGCCGGGACATTCCCGGGTTCGATCAGCAGCACCCGCAAATCACCGGCCGCCATTACCTCAACTCGCTTGGCCTCTTCGTCAAACCAGACCAGGCTGCCTCCCTCATGGCCTGTCTCTACCGCGCGCCAATCTGTCCAGGTGAGGCCGTCGGTGGAGACGCGCACTCGCACGTGAAGGTGCGAATCGCTGATCAACCCAACTGCGCGAAATGGCTTTTGAGAAGAGATGAGGCGAACGGGTTGATCCGGATCCATTTCAAGACGATGGTCAATGAGCAGTTCTTGGGCGTGAAGAGAGAGAGCGAGAAGGACAAGAGTGAACAGAAATCTCACTCTTCGAGGATACAAAAAGGAAGGATGGCGTCCCCACGGGGATTCGAACCCCGGTTATCGCCGTGAAAGGGCGGTGTCCTAGGCCTCTAGACGATGGGGACGCAAGAAAAGTGTGGTGTGTTTCACCCACATTTCTTTACCATAGCAGAAAACTGAAGCTTAGAGGGTCTTCAGATAAGCAATGAGGTCGTCGCGCTCTTCTTTGCTGAGAAGTTCTTCGTAGGCGGGCATGCCATTGCCGCCGTTGTTGATCAGGGCGCGCACATTGGCTTCGCTAGGAGCCTTGCCGTTCTGCATCTTTTCTTTCTTGAAAAGACCCTTCAGTGCAGGGCCCATCTTCTTCTCGTCGCTGTCCGCGTTGTGGCAGACCGAGCATTGCTCAAACACTTCCTTACCCTTATCGGCCTTGCCGGCTTGCGCGGCAGCGGTCGGGGTCGAAATCAGGCTCAGCGTCAACAACGACGCGGCGCCAAACGAAAGAACGACAGTCTTCTTCATTGATTCTAATTTTACAATGGCCATATGCCCCCCGTCATCCTGGTATTCGCTAAAGCTCCGGTGCCGGGCAGGGTCAAGACGAGGCTTCAGCCAGTGTTGAGTCCGGAGGAATGTGCCGAACTGCACCGCTCGTTTGTAGGAGACGTACTCGAGGGCCTTCAAGGTTTCAATGGCGAAGTCGATCTTGAACTGCATCTCGATCAGGCTTTTGACGATTGGCGCGAATTCGATGTCCCAAGGGAATTGCAATCGGGCGGCGACCTGGGCGAGCGGATGTGGAACGCGGCGCAGAATGCCTTTTCAAAAGGCCGGACGCAGGTCATGATCCTTGGCAGTGATGCGCCCACGCTGCCGATCGAGCATTTGAAACAGTTGCTCGATTCCAGCGCCGATGTTGCGTTTGGGCCCACAGAAGATGGCGGCTACTATGCGGTGATGTTTCGACGCCTGAAACCAGCAGTGTTTGATGGCGTCGAATGGAGCACCGAATCAACGCTGGAGCAAAGCATGACCGGAGTGCGCAAGGCAGGGCTCAGCGCCGAGCTCGGGCCCGGCTGGTATGACATCGATTCACCCGCTGATCTGGTGCGGCTGGTTGTAGAAACCACGCCACCGCGGACGCGAGCCTGGCTCAAGGCCAATCACTTTTTGGTCGATCCGCCTGCCGACAGCATCTAAGCGGGCATGGCACTCAAAGAAGGATCCAAAGCTCCCGATTTCACACTCGCCACCGACAGTGGCGAGGCTTTCAAACTCTCGAGCCTCAAAGGCAAGAATGTCGTGTTGTATTTTTACCCCAAGTCCGATACGCCCGGCTGCACCACTGAGGCTTGCGAGTTTCGCGACGCATCGGCAGACTTCGTCAAGGCTGAGGCGGCGGTGGTCGGCGTCTCGCCCGATGCCGTGAAGGCGCAGGCGAAATTCCGCGCCAAGTTTGAATTGAGCTTCCCGCTGCTCGCCGACGAAGAGCACGCGGTGGCTGAAAAGTATGGCGTGTGGGCTGAGAAGAGCATGTACGGCAAGAAGTATATGGGGGTGGAACGCAGCACCTTCGTGATTGACAAAACCGGCAAAATCGCTAAGATCTTCTCCAAGGTGAAGCCCGCCGGGCATGCGGCTCAAGTGCTGGCGGCGCTCAAAGAAATTTGATGAAACTTGCCGTGATCCTCGGGTTAGCTGGGCTGCTGCTTTAAGCGCAGCCGGCACCCAAGGTCCGGATGGTTGAGGTAGAGCCCGGCGTTCAGCTTGAGGTGCTCGATTAGGGTGGCAAGGGGCGCACAGCGATTCTGTTGGGGGGATATGTTTTGGGCCATGCGTTTGAGCCTCTGGCTCGTGAGCTGGTGGCGGTTTGCCACGTGGTTTCCATCACGCGCCGGGGCTTGGGCGCCTCGAGCGCACCAGCTGGCGGGTACTCCACTTCAGAGTCTGCGCAAGATGTGTTGAAGGTGATCGATGCTTTGCAACTGCAGGCGAAGCCGATCGTGGCTGGACATTCCTTCGGCGGTATGGATCTCAATGTTTTGGGCTCAAGGCACGCAGACCGCATTGCGGGTTTCGTTTATTTGAACTCGGCGGAAGATCCGATGCTTGGCCCGAATGACTATGGTGTCAAACCGCCTGACGGTAAGGCGTTGCCCCCGGCTCCAAAACTCGAGCCCGAGGATCGCAGTAGTGTTGCCGCATACCTCGACTGGCAAGAGCGCGTGCACGGCATTCGATTTCCAGCAGACGAATTGCGGCAATTGTATGAAGTGAATTCCGATGGCAGCCTCGGTCGCTATCTGGTGAGTCAGCAAACGCGGCAGGCATTATCGAAGGGCCTCGAACGGCCTGAGTACGCCAAGATCCGAGTGCCGGTGCTGGCCTTCGTCGCCGGCGCGGCGAGTGCTCCAGAACAGATGGCCAAGTGGAAGCCGACAACAGAATCACAACGAGAAGCGCTATTGCAGAAGCTCAAGTTTGACGAAGCGATTCGCAAGCGCCACATCGCGGATTTGCAACGTGGAGTACCTACGGCAGAGGTCGTCGAATTCGCGCAAGCCAACTTCTACCTCTTCTTGTCGCACCCGGCAGCCATTGCCGCCGGCATACGAAGTTTTCTCAGCCAGCTTTAGCCGTTGGCTTTGCGAGCCGGGCGCACTTTGAGTTCGATCGAAGGGAAAGTCTCCGAGATCAACACGCTGACATCCGCGCCGCGCACAGTGACGCGGCCGCCGTTGGACAAACCTGTAATCTCGTAGTGCTTGAGCTTTTTGCCTTCCCACTCGGTTTCAACCGGTGTGAGTGCAACGGCGCTGCCGCGCGGCTTCAGCTTGCCAGCCTTGAGCCAGGCAGCGAATTCTTCGGCCGTCAGCAACAGATCTACCTTCTGTTGTTCGCTCTCATCGTCGGTGACCTCGTAGATCACCTTGTTCACTTCGCCGAGTAGCGGCTTCATCAGTGGGAAGAAGATGACGTCATAGATGTCTTCTTTGCCGGTGAAAATCATGGCGAGCCGCTCCAGGCCCGGGCCGATGCCGGTCGTGGGTGGCATGGCGTGCTCCATGGCTTCAATGAAGTCGTAATCGAGCGGATGGAATTCGCCCTCGTCACGGTCTTCGGGCTTGAAAGCCTTCTTCCAGGTTTCGAGCAACTGCACGGGGTCGTTCTGCTCGCTCCAGTTGTCGCCGCATTCCATGCCGGCGATGAAGATTTCAAAGCGTTCGACATAGCGCGGGTCGTTCTGCATCGGCTTGGCCAGCGGCGAGATTTCTATCGGGTGGCCATAGATGAACGTGGGCTGGATCAGTGACTTTTCAACCTTCTCTTCGAAGGCGCGCACCATCGCGTTGCCGACGCTCGGTTGGGCATCCTTGATGCCAAGCTCAGCCAGCTTGGCGTTGGCTTCTTCGACGCTTGTGATGGTACGAAAGTCGATGCCGGTGGCATGCAAAACAGCATCAGCCATCAGCACGCGCGGCCAGGTATTGGCGAAGTCGACTTCGTGACCCTTGACGGTGAACGTCGTGCGGCCAAACACGCTGGTAGCAATGTGACGGAAGAGATCTTCGATCAACTGCATGTTGTATTCGTAGTTCTCGTAAGCCGTCATCGTTTCGAGCATCACGAACTCAGGGTGATGGCTACGATCGATGCCTTCGTTGCGGAAGTGGCGGCCGATCACGAACACTTTGTCAAAGCCCGCTGTGACCAGCCGCTTCAGGTAAAGCTCGTGCGAGATGGCGAGGTACATGTCGGTCGACAGTGCGTTCACATGCGCAATGAAGGGCTTGGCCGTGCCGCCGCCGTATTGCGGCTGGATGATCGGGGAGTTGAATTCGAGAAAGCCGCGCAGGTGCAGAAAGTGGCGAATCTCAAACAGCATTTGCGAGATCTGCTCAAAGTGCGTGCGGTTCTCGGGGTTGATCGTGGTGTCGAGATAGCGCTTGCGCAGCAGGATCTCGCGGTCCTTAATGCCGAAGTGCTTGTCGGGGAAGGGGCGCAGGCTCTTGGTGAGAATGCGCAGGCTGTCGGCAATGATCGAGATTTCGCCGGTCTTGGTTTTGCCGATCTTGCCGGTGCATTCCACAATGTCGCCGACGTCGAGCAGGTTCACGTTCTCAAATCCGAGCGTGCCAGCGGCGGCATCGGTAGGCTGCATCTCACCGCGGCGCAAGGCGATCTGCAGGAGGCCTGTCTGATCCTGCACGTGGCCAAAGGCCATGCCGCCCATTTTGCGCCAGCTCATCAGACGTCCAGCGATGATCGCCGTCTGGCCTTCGAGCTCCTCATAGTTGCTGGCGACGGCGGCGGTCATGTGCGTGCGGTGGCTTTTGGCCGGAAATGGGTTGAGACCCAGTTCACGCAAAGACGCAATCTTCTCAAGACGCACGCCACGTATGGCGGCCAGGGGCAAATTCGACAAGACAATACCTCGACAGTCGGGGGATGAACTATCAGGATAGCGCTAGAGGTTGGCGATGAGCTTGGCGATGAGAGCGGCGCGGTCTGGAATGCGCTCGACCAGGAGGTTCTCGTTGAGCGTATGAGCGCCTTCGCCGACGCAGCCGAGGCCGTCGAGAGTGGGGATGCCAAGGGCTGCCGTGAAGTTGCCGTCGCTGCCGCCGCCTGTTGAGGATTCCTCGAGCGGGACCTCCATTTCCCAGGCCAGTGCCTTGGCCTTCTCAAAGAGTTGACCGATTGCCTTGGTGCGCTCCATGGGCGGTCGATTGAGACCGCCCTCCACTGTGACCCGGCAGCGTTTGTCAAATGGTTTCAACTTACGGAACTTGCGGTCGAGCGCAGTGAAATCCTTCAGCCGATTGATGCGGATGTCTACCGCGACTTCGGCTTCAGACGCCACCACATTGGTGCGCGTGCCGCCGCGGATCACACCGGGGTTTACGGTGATGCCGCGCTTGAGATCGGTGAACCCGGCAATCACTTCGATTTGCCGCGCGAGTTCCACGATGGCGCTGGCTCCGGCCGTGAAATCGACCCCGGCGTGGCTGGCGATGCCTTCGACGCGGATCGTGTAATCGCCAGTGCCTTTGCGTGCAGTCTTCAATTTACCGGTGAGGCCAGTGCCGGGTTCGACGACCAGGGCGTAATCAGACTGCTTGGCGAGCTTTTCGGTGAGGGGCCGCGAAGAGTCAGAACCGATTTCTTCATCGCTCACGATTTCGAGCAGCAGCTTCTTGTTCACCGGGATGTTCAGCGCCTTGAGTGCGCGGGCAGCAAAGATGAAAAGGGCGATACCCCCTTTGATGTCGAGCGCCCCCGGGCCGCGTACGCGACCATTGGCCACTGCGAAAGGAAACTTGGCGAGCGTCCCGGTGGGATGCACCGTATCGCAGTGCGCCACACCCAGAATCTGGCCGCGTTTGCGGCCACCAGGCAAGTCAAACTCGAGAATCAGATGTGGGCCGAAGCCCTTTGCCGCAATTCGCTTCACTTTGGCGATATCGCGCGTCTCGGCTTCGATCAGATCGGCGAAGCGTGCGATGGCGGCTTCGTCGCGGCTGGGCGTCTCGAGTTCCACCATTTTTTTCAGCAACACGAGCAAGTCAGATTGTTTTGCCTGCATCCAGGCGAGTATTGGATCCACTGCCCGGTATAATAGCTGGTTTACATGCCTGAGCTAAACGTTGTCGAAATTCAGGATATTCTCCCGCATCGATATCCGCTGTTGTTGGTGGACCGCATCCTCGAACTCGAAGAGCTGCGCGTTGTGGGAATCAAGAATGTCACCGCTACTGAGCCCCACTTCCAAGGGCACTTTCCCGAATTCCCGGTGATGCCGGGCGTGCTGATTGTGGAGTGCATGGCACAGACCGCTGGTGTGCTGGTGCTGAGCCAAATCCCGGATCGCAAGAACAAGGTGGTTTTGCTCACCACGATCGAAAACGCGAAGTTTCGCAAGCCTGTGATCCCAGGCGATCAGTTGCGTGTCGAGATGACAGTGATCTCCAAGCGCGCCTCGGTGGCCAAAATGAAGGGCGAGGCGCGTGTCAACGGCGACCTCGTAGCCGAATGCACCGTGATGTGCGTGCTGCGCGACAAAGGCGCGCTGTAGGCAGGCGGCGATGCCGGTTCATGCCACGGCGATCGTAGATCCGGCGGCTGTCATCCACCCTACAGCCGATATTGGCCCGTACTGCGTGATTGGCCCGGATGTCGAGATCGGCGAGCGCACTCGGCTGATGGCGCATGTGTTCGTTGAAGGCACAACGAGGATTGGCGCCGATAATCTTTTCTTCCCTTACGCCACCGTGGGTGTGGCTTCGCAGGACTTGAAGTATCGCGGCGAACAGGCGTTTACCTACATCGGGGATCGCAATCGCATTCGCGAGTTCGTTTCGATTCATCGCGGCACCGAAGGCGGTGGCCTTGAAACTCGCATCGGCAGCGACAATTCTCTGTTGGCTTATTGCCATGTCGCGCACGACGTTCATCTCGGTGATCATTGCGTGCTTTCAAACGGAGTTACTTTCGCGGGGCATGTCACGGTGGGTGATTGGGCCGTGATCAGTGCTCATTCGGCTGTGCATCAGTTCTGCCGCATTGGGCGGCATTCGATGATTGGCGGCTTCAGCGTGGTGGTGCAGGACGTGCTGCCGTATTCGCTCACGACGGGCTCAGGCCGTGACATCAAGTTGTTCGACGTGAACAAAGTCGGCCTCGAACGGCGAGGTTTTTCAGCAGAACAGATTCAGGCTCTTCACAAGTGCTTCCGATTGCTGCGCGACAAGAAGTTGAATACGACGAAAGCGGTGGAGGCGATTCGGGCCGAGGTGCCTGAGCTTGCCGAGCGCGATGAACTGCTTGAGTTCATCGCCTCTTCCCAACGCGGGTTTGTGAAGTAATGGCCTCGCGCTACGCCATCATCTGCGGCAATGGGCGCTTTCCGATTCTCGCCCTTGAGGCAGCTCGAAAGCAGGGTGATGAGGTTGTGGCGTTTGGCATCAAAGAGGAGGCGGATGCCTCGATTGAAACTCTCGCTTCCCGTACGCACTGGATCTCGCTCGGTGCTTTGAGCAAGCTGATCGACACACTGCACAAAGAAGGCATTTCGCAGGTGATGATGGCGGGCCAGGTAAAGCACGCGAGTATCTTTTCGGCGATCACGCCCGACTGGCGGCTCCTTAAGCTTCTGGGCAAGCTTGCTACCAAGAACACAGATTCGTTGATTGGCGTTGTGGTGGAAGAGCTGCGTAGCGAAGGCATTGAACTAGTCGAATCCACGCGCCTGCTCACCAGTCTGCTCGCCACTGCCGGGCCGATGACCCGCCGCAAGCCATCTCGCGACGAAGAAGCCAATATCGCTTACGGCCGCGAAATTGCAAACCTGATCGCAGCTCAGGATATTGGCCAAAGCGTTGCCATTGCCGATCAGGCTTGCGTTGCGGTTGAGGCCATGGAGGGCACCGATGCGATGCTGCGCCGCGCAGCCGGCATTGTGAATGGCAAAGAGCTGACGCTCGTCAAGGTTTCGCGCCGGCGCAAGCATCTGCTCTTCGATGTACCCGTGACGGGGCCGACAACGATCGAAGTGATGCGTGAATGCAAAGCCAAATCACTTGCCGTCGATGCCGGGCGAACCCTGTTGCTTGATAAGGATGCGTTGCTTGCCCAAGCTGACGCTGCGGGCATCACGGTGGTTGGCTTTGCCCCGGCCGAGGGCTAGGTCTTTTTCACGCGCCTCAGGGTGAAAAGATCAGGAGAACTGGACGCGTTCTCAAGCCGCTTCCAGTCGTCCTCCACATGCAGAAATTTGCCCGAGATGTGATTCGACAACTCTGAGGATAAGAAGCAGGCGAGGTCGATCTGTTTGTCCGGCTTGATGCCGCCCGTGCGCTGAATATTTTCTGCGTTTTCGATTTCTTTCCAGCCTGCTAATTCCCCTGCGGTCAGGATCTCGTCTGTCATCGAAGTGTAAGCGCCTCCAGGGGACATGGTGTTTACCTGGATGTTGTGGTCGCGCAGTTCCTCGGCGAGCGACTCGCTGAAACGCACCACGGCAGCTTTTGAACTTGCGTACGCAGTGAAATTGGGACGAGGCGTGGCCGCGCCGCCTCCAGAGAGGATGACGATCTTGCCCCGGCGGTTTTCAATCATCTTGGGCACCACCGCGCGGCAGCAATTCACCACACCCAAGAGATTGGTTTGAATCGTATCGGCCCATGCGTTCATGGATGTCTTTTGAAAGGGTCCGATTGGGCCCTGAAGCGCCGCGGCGCAGATGAGAACGTTCACCGAGCCATGACGGTGACGCATGAGATCGAGCACCCCGCAGAGCCTTTCGTAGTCTCGAACGTCGGCCGCGAGCTTATGGCTCACTCCGCCCGCATGCTTGATTTCAAGGTCTGTCAGGTCCAGCTCTGTGCCCGTGCGTGCCACCAGGCCAACCCGCGCCCCGCGCGCTGCGAAGCCAATCGCCAGCCGCTTGCCGATCCCCCGGCCTGCGCCGGTGATCACCACATTAAGTCCATCCACTGAATAGGGATTTGTTGCCATCGTTGCACCCAAACCGGTTTCCATTCGGAGTGTACCTTAGGTTTGGCTTGCCCGCTTGTTATACTCAATGTGGAAAAATAGCGCGCGCCCACCTGCGGCGCCATCTTGTTTAAGGAGACTGATGAGTAAGGAAGATTCAATCGAAGTAACCGGCGTGGTGATCGAAAAACTGCCGGATGGTAAATTTAGCGTTCAATTAGACCAGGAACGCATGGTGCTCGCGCACCTGGCAGGCAAGCTTCGACAGAATCGCATCCGTGTCCTCGCCGGCGACCGTGTCACGCTGGAACTGTCCCCCTACGACCTCACCAAAGGCCGTATCACTTACCGCCACAAGTAAGTTCACAAGCATTTTCAAAAATCTTTGATCGGTGTCTGCTGCCTGCAAGCAATTGATTCTATTTGCTTTGTGTGTTCCTGACGAGTTCCGTTCGAACGTGCACTGACCCAATCGTAGAGGGCCCTGCTCTGAAGATGTCTTCGAGAGGAGACTTCATGGCTACCTTTGGATCAGGGAATTATAACCGTAGAAATACAAATGATCGCGGGCTCGGAGCCGAGTTTGAACGGTTGCTGGTTGGGCAACCGGGTGTGGCAAAACAGATATTGCCTTTTGTAGAGATGTTCGAGGCAGGTCTTTCGCCTGAAGGCCGTCCTTCTGGTGTCTTTCTCCTGCTAGGGCCAACCGGTACCGGTAAGACGCGATCCGTGGAAGCACTGGCCGAAACGCTGCATGGCAGCACACGGCACGTACTTCGCGTGGATTGTGGCGAGTATCAGATGGATCATGAAGTAGCCAAGCTGGTGGGTGCGCCGCCCGGCTACCTGGGGCATCGAGAGACATAACCATTGCTGTCTCAGGCCCGAATCAACTCCGTAGCCAGCGAAAGAAGTTCTCTTTCGATTCTGCTGTTCGACGAGATTGAGAAGGCTGCGCCATCGATGATGCGTATGTTGCTTGGAATTCTCGATCGCGGCATTCTGCGGCTCGGGGATAACAACCTCGTCAACCCGGAGCGCACCATGATCTTCATGACCAGCAATTTGGGTGCGGAGAAAATGCAGAAGGAACTCGCGCCCACGATGGGTTTTAGCGCTGTTGCCCCAAAAGAAGCAAAAAGCACGGGAGGCAAGCGACTCGAATCGATCGGCCTTGCTGCCGCCAAACGTAAATTCTCACCAGAGTTTATGAACCGAATCGACGCGACAATCGCCTACCAGCCGCTCGATGACAAAGCACTCAACGCAATCCTCGATCTACAAATTGAGAACATCCAGCATCATGTCGACATCCGGCTTGGCGCTCGCGCTTTTGAGCTTGAGGTGACGCCCAAGCTGCGGCGTTTTCTGATCGACAAGGGCACCAGCATTGAATATGGCGCTCGTGAGTTGAAGCGAACCATCCAGCGTTTTATTCTTCAACCACTGGCTGGGGTGATTAATAGCGGACAGATTCCGCCAGGTTCACTCGTAGATATGGATCTGAAAGCGGGAGAGAAAATTCTGATTCGCATTCACAGCGATGACGAAGAAGACGTCTAGGGCTTGCCGGGAATAAAGTCAACGGTCTCGCTGATCGTTGCCCTCTGGTTGGTCAAAATTTCCAGCCGGAAGGACACCCGGTTATCGGCGCTCATATAAATGACGCTGCCGTTTTGCAATTGACGCGTATCGAGATTCACAATCTTCGAGAAGTCGCCGTCCAGGATGCGTAGAGAACCACTCGCTGCATTCTGGATCGCGGCGGCTGCGCGGTCCCAACGCACCACAACCTTGCCCGCTTCTACCTTGGCCGTCAGGCCGAGAGAAATACTTCCGGTCGAAACTCGCTGTACATCGCCGCGGTTCATCATCAAGGCCGATTGAAAGCCCACTACAATCCCCATCACCAGAAATACGAACGACAGCGGAATCCAAACCCACCTGCTCTTGAACTGCGCAGGCGGTTCAGCTGTCTTTGCCCTTTGCTTTTCAACTCTAGGTGCCTTGGCACCAGTCTCGCCACCCCGGCTCTTGATCCACTCCCGCAAATCCGGACCTTGCCCCTCGTCGGCCACCGCCGGCATGGGCGTCAGTTCCTGCGAAAAACCCCGCACTGGAGTGCTTGCTCCACCGCCCAAATCCCGCCGCTTGAAAGGAAATTCCTGGTAGGAAGATTCGCGCCGGAACCCACCATTTTCTTGAAAGAAGAAGGCACCCGTGCTGGTTCGCGTCGCATATGGCCTCACCAACAGAATGATCTGGTTCGCGTCCCCGCAGTAACGCTCGAACATCTCAAGGTCTTCATCTGCCAGAGAGAGTGCTTCCCGAGTGTGGCTGCGGTAAAACCCAACCAGTTTCGGACCCCCATCGCCGGATTGCTTGGCCTTCTCTACCGCCTCGGCAAATCGCGCTTCGTCCTTTTCTGTCAGCAGATAGGACGGACCTCGCAGGTAGTTGCAAACCACGGGGACGAAGTCTTCAATCGTTACGGTTTGCTTGCCGTCTTTCGAATCAATCGAACCCAACAGAAGCCCACCGACTTCTGCACCCCGTTTCGGCACCGCACCAAAGCCCCGCATCACATCCATGGCAAGCCGATCCACGACATTAAAGTCGAGGTGGATCGATACCGGTTTGCCTGCTACTTCCCATACGTAATGGGAAGGCGCCTGAACGAGATTTTCCATCGATTGAGCTTAAGTATCCATGCTAAGCGGGGAAGACATATTACTCAAGTGATCATGACAGATCTTTCGCGAAATTCGTCTCCGCAAAACAAGAAGCCTCATTCGTTATTATCGTCTGGTGGCTGGAGTTCTTTATATCGTTGCGACCCCGATCGGGAACCTCGAAGATCTTTCAATTCGCGCCCAGCGCATCTTGCAGACCGTTGCGGTAGTCGCTTGCGAAGATACACGGCAGAGTTCAAAGCTGATGGCGGCGGCCAACGCTCACCGTCCTCTGGTCAGTCTTCACGAACATAACGAAGCGCAGCGTTGTCACGAACTCGTCTCCCGTCTTGCCGCTGGAGACGACGTCGCCCTGATTTCCGATGCCGGAACCCCATTGGTCTCCGATCCCGGCTACCGACTTGTTGAAGCGGCCATCGAAGCCAATATCAGGGTCAGCCCCATCCCCGGCGCCAGTGCAGTTCTGAGTGCGCTTTCGATTGCGGGCCTGCCGACAGACCAATTCGCTTTCATCGGATTTCTGCCTCATAAGCAGGTTGCCCGTCGTAAGCTGCTTGAGGCCTGGGCTTCAGCGGACGCAACTCTGGTTTGTTTTGAATCTCCCCATCGCATCCTGGAGGCTCTTGAAGATCTCCAAGCGCTCTGGCCCCAACGCCGCATGGCTGCCTGTCGGGAACTGACCAAGCTTCACGAAGAGGTGCTGCGCGGTAAGCCCGGGGAAATCCTTGACAGTCTGAAACAACGTCCCGCGATCAAGGGCGAGTTTACCCTCGTGATCGACCGGGCAGGTCGAGCTGAAGCCTCAAGCCCTGATCAATTGAAGGAAATCGTACTCGGATTGATCGCCAGCGGAGTGTCCCGCATGGATGCCATAAAGCAGGCAGCAAAAGAAGTAGGCCTCACGAAACGTGAGGCCTATGAGCATTTGGAGAAAGAAAAATCTTAGAGATAGCCTTCGTTATCCGACCCGTTCGTCTTGCCGTTCGCCTTGCCGTTGGCCTTGGAGTGTTGGTGATCGGCGTGGTGATCGGTGTGGCTATGTTCGACAGAGTCGGTGGTTCGATTGGACTCTGACCATAGGCAGCGCGATTTCCGAAGCGCATCCTGAACTTCATTCTGGTGGGCTGCCTCGTGGTTGAGAAAGTCCAGGCCATCCACAAGCCATTGAGCGAGTTTCACCTGCAGTAGGCGGTAATAAACGTGCCGCCCGTCACGCCTTTCGGTGACAACACGATGGGATCGCAGCACAGACAAGTGTTGCGAAACCCGCGAATGACTGATTTCGAGAACATTCTGCAGGCTGTTCACGTCCATCTCGCCATTGCGAAGCTCTTGCACGATCCGAACCCGGTGCGGATGAGCCAATACCCCGAGAAACTCGGCCATCTCTTTAGTCAAAAATGCGCGCCACGGCATGGTAAACGTTTACTTCCTTACAATTAGTATATCTAACCGGTGGACAAATTCTACCCTTAGCATGTTAAAATATTTGCATGTATAGTTTAGCAAACCTTTTAACTTGTCCGAATTTAATGCTGCTAAAAAAATAGATCCCCTACAACGGTGTCACATCAAAAAGATCGCATCGTGATGCGCCTACTGTCGATAATTTAACCTTTCTCTTTCCTCAAATCAACAAAAACCTTATGGCTCAAACAGATGCCCATCCCACTCCCATCCGGCGGCTTCTTGGCTGGATGTTCGCTGAAAAGACCGACATTTGGGTTGTCGTCATCTACTCGATCGCGATCGGACTGCTTTCCCTCGTTGTCCCCATTGCAACGCAGTCCCTTGTAAACACAATCGCATTCGGTACTTTGCTGCAGCCGCTGGTGGTGCTGGCGCTACTCGTGCTGCTGGGCCTAACTTTCGCGGCCATGTTGAAGGTCTTGCGCAGCCACGTGGTTGAAGTAATGCAGCGTCGGCTTTTCGTGCGTGTTTCAAAAGACTCGATCGAGAGGCTGCTTCGAGTCAAGATCCAGGCTTATGACGATGACCATGGGCCCGAATTGGTCAACCGGTTTTTTGAAGTAGTGACTCTCCAGAAAGGCGGAGCTAGTCTCCTCGTCGAAGGCCTCGAAGTCCTGATGACGACACTGATCGGCATGATTTTGTTGGCCGCCTATCACCCGGTTCTCCTGATCTTCTCCGTGGTGCTGGCATTCAGCATTTTTGTTGTCCTTTTCCCCCTTGGCTTCGGAGCCGTGAGGACAGCCATCCAGGAAAGCAAAGCGAAATACTCTCTGGCCGCCTGGCTGCAGGAACTTGCCCGCCACCCCGCCACATTCAAATCCAAGCCCGGCGCCACCTTCGCACTGGATCGCAGCGACGATATGGTTACCGATTATCTGAACTATCGCCGCTATCACTGGAGAGTTCTGCTGCGGCAAATCATCGGTTCGCATGCAATGCAAGCGATTGGCACCGCTGGTGTGCTTGGAGCGGGCGGCTATCTTGTCATGGAGCGCCAATTAACGTTGGGCCAACTGGTTGCGGCGGAACTCGTTGTGGCCGCCTCTCTCAACAGCTTTTCCAAATTCGGCAAACAGCTTGAAACTTTTTACGACCTTCTCGCCGCTGTCGACAAGCTTGGCTACCTGACTGATCTACCCACTGAGCCCAGCGGAAACGAATCCATCACGGGCACCCACGGCGCCAGCATCGAGTTGCGCAAGATCGGATTCGCCCACCATGGCAGGCATTCACTGTTACAAGATCTCGATCTGATGATTCCGGCCGGAAGCCGTTTCGGCATTACGGGCACCTCTGGATCAGGCAAAAGCTCGCTGGCGGATCTCATTTATGGCTTCCGCGAGCCCAGCACGGGCACGATCTTGTTCGATGGCTCTGACTACCGCAGCCTGAAGCTTTACGATCTTCGCGGCAACATTGCCCTGGTGCGCGGCATCGAGATTTTCCACGGCACCATCGAGGAAAACATTCGGCTCGGTGTCAAAGATCTTAGCTCAGCCGACCTGCGGGAAATCCTGGTCACCGTCAACCTGCTTGACACTGTGGAGAGCTTCCCCGATGGCCTGCAAACAATGTTGACCACTGGTGGACAACCGCTGACTCCGAGTCAGTCTTACCAATTGATGCTGGCTCGCGCCATGGCGCTCAAACCTCGAATATTGATCCTCGATGAGATTTTGGACCGCATGGAAGATGGCCCGGCTCAAGACGCTCTCATGGAGCGTCTCATCGCACCGGAAAATCCCTGGACCCTGATTGTGATTAGCCGGTCTCAAACCGTACTGCGTCATTGTCTGCAGCACATCGAACTGGAAAACGGCCAGTTCCGCGCAGGAAGGAGCTAGTGATGAACAAACCAGAAATTGATTTTCAATTGCCCGCAATGGAAAAAGTCGGAAGCGCCGGCGGGCCCCGGCTGCTTGCCTGGAGCATCGCCTCTGTGTTTATCATCGGCATCCCCACACTGATCTTCGCTCCATGGGTGCAAAACGTCGCCGGTACGGGCAAGGTTGTTGGTACAACACCGTTTGAACGGCAGCAGACGATCGATACCCCTGTCGAAGGCCGCGTAGTGAAGTGGTACGTCATCGAAGGCTCACGAATCGCCGTCGGCGACCTGATTGCCGAAATCGCTGATAACGACCCGTTAATCCTCGAGCGCCTCAAGGAGGAACGCAACCTCATTTCGATGCGCGTCGATCAGGCCAAGAGCCGTGTGACGGCTCAAGAGGTGGCTCTGCATCAAATCGAGCTTTCTCGCCGCAACGCTCTTGACAGCGCCCGCAGCCGCATCAAGGTGGCTGAAGACAATATCAAGGTGGCGCAAAACTCGTTGCTGTCGGCAGAAGCCATCCTTACCGCAAACAAGTTGAATCTGGATCGCGTTAAGGCGGGTCTTGCGAGCGGCCTGTTCTCGCAGCGTCAATATGAACAACAGGTTCAGGCCAATGCGAGTTCTGAGGCGGATGTCGACCGCGCGAAAGCCAGTCTGCAGGCCGCAATAAACGAGAAGCTAGCTCGCGACGCGGATCTCCAGAAAATCGAAACCGACTTTCAGAATTCTATCGCTACCGCCACAGCAACTCTTGCCACCGGTAAGGCGGAAGTCGCCAACATCTCAGCAGAAATGCAGCGCATCGAAGTTCGCGTCGCCCGCCAAGCCACCCAGACTGTCCGCGCTCCTCGCAATGGCACGATTCTTCGGCTTCTTGCTCAGCCCGGCGGGGAACAGCTCAAGGCCGGCGACGTGATCGCCCAATTCGTGCCCGATACCGCTAATCTTGTCGTCGAACTCTACATGAACGGTAATGACATCCCGCTAATTCACGCAGGAGATCCGGTTCGTCTGCAGTTTGAAGGTTGGCCGGCGGTGCAATTCACTGGCTGGCCCTCGGTCGCCATTGGTACCTTTGGTGGTCGCGTCATGCTTGTCGACGCCACCGACAATGGCGAGGGTAAGTTTCGTATTCTGGTCGAGCCGGATCCCAAGGATGAATCCTGGCCCTCCAATCGTTATCTTCGTCAGGGCGTGCGCACCAATGGCTGGGTCCTTCTGAAGCAAGTGAAACTCGGGTTCGAGCTCTGGCGGCAGTTCAATGGCTTCCCACCCACCGCCGACCCGAAGCTGGATAAAGCTGACAAGGGAGGCGACAAGAAAAAATGAGGCAGCTTTGCGCCACACTGCTCGCCTCGGTGCTGATGCTTGAGGCACAGCAACAGTTTCGCCTGCCACAGCCCAAGCCGCTGTCGAACCGCCTTGCCACCAGCAAGGCTCTGATCGAGCCCAAGATGTTGACGCTCGAAGCCCTGCTGGCCAGCGTCAATCAGAACTTCCCGCCTTTGCGCGCAGCGCTGCTCGAAAAGCCCCTGGCTGAAGCCGACCTTCTCAACCAGCAAGGCCGCTTTGATCTTAGGTTGCGCTCCCGCTTCGACACACAGAACTTCGGCTTTTATCAAAACGAGCGATTTGAAATCGCCCTTGAACAGCCAACGCAGGTATGGGGTGCCACACTCTATAGCGGCTACAGCGTCAGCGCCGGCAGATATCCGGACTACGACGGCAAGGGTGTCACCAATGAGTTTGGCCAATATCAAGCCGGAATAAGGATACCTCTTGCGAGGGACCGTGCGATCGACAACCGCCGTGCCGATCTTGGTAAGGCCCGAATTGGGTTGCGCCTGGCCGATCTCTCCATCGATCAACAACGCCTTACGATTCTGCAAACCGCAACTCGCCGCTATTGGGATTGGGTCGCCGCAGGACGCCGTCTGCTAATCGCTAACACACTGCTCGAAGTGGCCATTGGACGCGACGCAATTCTCACCGAGTCGGTTCGCATCGGAGCATTGCCGCAATTCGAACAGCTGGATAATCAACGCATTGTGCTGCAGCGCCAAAACAATGTTGTGGAGGCGCGACGTAGTCTGGAAAACTCTTCGATCGAGCTGAGCCTGTTTCTCCGCGACGGAAACGGACAGCCCGTCATTCCGGAAGCCGAACAGTTGATCCCCGGCTTTCCTGATCCGGCAGAGATCTCTGAAGCAACGATGCTCGACGATATGAACGCCGCAATGAGCCGCCGCCCCGATGTACTGCGATTTCTCTTTCAGCGCGATCAGATCGGGATCGACAAGAAGCTAGCCCAAAACCAGCGCTTGCCGAACGTGGACTTCTTCGCCGAATACTATCGCGAAGCGGGTGATGGGTTGATCAAACGTGGCCCCAACGACCTTCACGTAGGTTTGATCTTCGACCTGCCGCTGCAACGCCGCCAGGCCACAAGCCAGTTGCAAAACGCCGAGGCCCGCCTGGGACAGGTGGAACAACTCGAGAAGTTTCAGCGCGATCAGGTAACGGCTGATGTGCGTGACGCCGCCTCCGCGGTGAAAGCAGCCTTTGAGCGCTCAAACGTCGTCTCGCAAGAGCTCAGTGTCACCCGTCAGGTAGAAGACGCAGAACGCCTGCGCTTTGAACTCGGCGACAGTACCCTATTCGTTTTGAATCAGCGCGAACAGGCCACAGCCGAAGCGGCAATTCGCGAAGCCAACGCCCTGGCAGATTACTTCCGCGCCTACGCCGCCTACGAGCTCGCCATCGCCAAGGCGCTTGTGCCCGGCGCCAAGCCCGCCTTTACTTCACCGGCGAATACGCAGCAGCCTTAAACAAAGAGATCGTAAGCATCCGTGGTGTAAATCCGTGGCTTTCGATCGACTCCTGTTTCACGCGGAGCCATTCCGGATCGCCTTGAAACTTTGTCCAGGCGGCTTCGCGCGCTGCCAGGCTTTCGAACGGCGTCAAATAAGTAAGATTGGGCATTTGAGGCCCGGCAATCGTGGTGGCGTAAAGCAACGGTCGAATTCCGCATCGTTGAAAGATTGGGATCTCAGGCCCAGCAAATCGCTCGTGAACTCCATTGAGCTGCCATTCACTGGGTGCTTGGTATACACGAATCTCGAAGATCCTCGGCTGTTCAGAAATCTCGGTAATTGGCGCACTGTACCCGGTCGCCGCGAGCAAGCTTAAGGAGTGAGACAGATACGGGTTGCCTGCCCGGTCCCATACGTGGTTGGCCTCAAGCAAAGCGGCATCCTGCTTCAGCTGCAATGAGGCGTTACGCCAGGCTGCTACATCGTCGAATTCTTGCAGAAACAGTGCCTGCGGCTGATGGGCCGCCACGATCGCATCCAGAACGATCTGCGCACCGCCTGATAGCCGAGAAAATGCAGGCAACAGCGCTGATTTCAGGTAGGTGTGTAGGCGTCCCAACTGCTCGCCGTTGTCGAGCAAAAACTGGTGCAGGGCGAACACAGGCCCCGACTCATAACGGGCATCTACTCCAATCAAGGTCGTTGATCCTCCAAGGATTTCGAGAAACTGGCGGCGTGGGATTTCTTCAAACATTTGCGCCGTAGGCGGGCTACTAGTTAGAGTACCTTTGATGTCTCTTCGTTTGTATCTTGTCGCCGTTGTGGCTCTGCTGCTTCAGGCGGGCGACTTCCGCACGCCTGCCGGCACAGAAACGGCAGCCCGCCGCCCGGGAGCTTTAACCATTTTGCCCGGCGGCCGCTTTGTCACTCCCCATGGCCAAACCCATATCACCGGGCCTGGCCCATTTGGTGTTGCCGTCAATGCCAAAGCTGATTTGATCGTTTCCGCCGATGGCGGCCCCAATGGCTTCTCGCTCACGGTCGTGAAGCGCGACGGCCAGTTCTGGCGCACCAAAACGATTCGTGGCAAGCGCGCACGAACGAGTGAGGACGAAGACGACGAGAACGAAGATTCCTTCAACAGCGTGTTTCAGGGGATGGCCTTCGACGGCGATACAACGATGTTCGTATCAGAGGGAAATTCAGGCGTTGTTCGGCATATCGACACCGACAACGGAAAGACGCAATATAAGCTTGAGCTCAACCAGGGTACTTTTCGCGACAGCTACAGCGGGGATCTGGTTTACGATGCGCGGCGCAAACTACTCTACGTCGTCGACCAGGCCAACTTCCGCGTCGCCATCTTCGATGTTGCCAAACGCCGGCTGATCCAGAGCGTAAAGGTTGGCAGGCTGCCCTTCGCCATGGCTCTCTCTCCAGACCAGCGCCGCCTCTTTGTCACCAACCTTGGCATGTTCGAGTATCAGGCGCTTCCTGGCGCTGACCGCAAGCGGCCAATTGAAACGGGCCTCCCGTTTCCAGCCTTCGGATTTCCATCGAAAGAATCCAGCGAAGGCGTCGAGCGTGAAACCGGCAGCGGCCCCGTGAAGGTGGCCCCGCTGGGAGACCCGAATCGCGAAGAATCGAACTCACTGGCGGTGGTAGACGTCGCTACTCCCGGCGAGGCCAAGTTGATCAAGTTCATCCGCACCGGCTTGCCCTTCGGAGGCCAGAGCCTTGGCGGTAGTTCTCCAAGCGGCGTGGTTTCGACCCAAGACCGGATCTTCGTCGCCAACGGCCACAACGATTCGATCACGGTGATCGACGCGCAACGTCTCGAAAATCTCGACGATATCGCCATCCGGATCGCCAACCTCGAGAGCCTTCGTGGAGTTTTGCCGATTGGTCTCGCCTGGCATGAAGCATCGAAGCGCCTGCTCGTTGCCGAAGCCGGCATCAACGCCATCGGGGTGATTGATCCTCAGGCCCGCCGCGTCATCGGGCACATCCCCAGCGCGTGGTTTCCAACCGATCTCGCCATTCAAGGCAACAAAGTTTACGCCGTTGCCGCCAAGGGCTTCGGCACTGGGCCCAACGCCACAAGTACTGTGGCCCATGAGCGAAGCTTTCAGGCCGATTTGCGTCACGGAGCAATTCAGATTTTCGACCTTCCTTCAGAAAGCGAACTTGCTGCTCTCACGCAGACCGTTCTCAAGAACAACGGCTTTGTTGAAACCGCCGATGCTCCTGCACCCCTTCCGGCGATCAAGCATGTTGTCGTCATCGTCAAAGAAAATCGCACCTTTGATGAAGTATTCGGCGACCTTGAAAAAGCCGGCAACGGCGAGATTCGCGGCGCATGGCTGCTGGCCCGCTACGGGCGTTATGCCATTGTGCAAACCGAGCGAAATGCACTAAAGCCACGCGTCAGCCAAAAGGGCCAGGTGATTAGCCCCAATCACATCGCTCTCGCTCAGCGCTACTCGATCAGCGACAACTTTTACGCCGACAGCGAAGTCAGCGTCGACGGCCACCACTGGATTGTCGGCAGCTATCCCAATGCCTTCACCGAGTCCACGCTCATGGCCAGCTACGGCGGACAAAAGGATTTCCGTCTGCCCACGACAGCCCCTGGCCGCTTGCTTTTTCCTGGCAGCAATTCCAGCGTCCATCCCGAAGAGCAGCTCGAAGCCGGTGCCTTGTGGCACCATCTGGAGCGCAACAAGATCTCATTCCGCAACTACGGCGAAGGCTTTGAGCTGGCCGGGGCTGACGAAGGGATTGGCCTTAAACCAACCGGTGCTCGCTATCTCACCAATGTCCCCATGCCCGAGCCGCTCTTCAGCAACACCGCTCGCGACTACCCAAACTACAACACCAACATCCCTGATCAGTTCCGCGCCGACCAGTTCATCAAAGACGTGCGCGCGCGCTATGTCGATGGCAGCGAAACCTTGCCGCGCTTTATCTACATACACCTTCCGAACGATCATGGCGCCAAGCCGCGGCGTGAAGACGGCTATCCCGTTCCGGCCAGCTTCATGGCCGACAACGATTACGCGCTGGGCCGCATCGTGGATTTTCTCTCGCACACGAAATACTGGCAGGATATGGCGATCCTTGTCACCGAAGATGACGCCCAGGGCGGCGTCGATCACATCGATTCGCATCGAACTGTCTTCATGGCTATCGGCCCCTATGCCAAGCAGAACTACGTCTCGCGCGTGAATTCCAGTTTTCCAGGTTTGCTAAAGACTGCCTTCCGGCTGCTGCGAATCCCTTCGCTGAATCTCTATGATCATGCCGCGCATGATCTCTCTGACTGCTTTGCCCTGAGCCCCGACAACACACCTTACGAAGTAAAGCCGGCCAACCCGGAAATCTTCGATCCCTCACGAGCCCGCGAGCCGCGCGACCCAATCCCCGGCCCGCGCATGGACGATCCGTTTTACCTCCGACGCGAACACGAAAAACCGAAACCATGAAGACCCTAATCCATCTGGCCTTTGCCGCCACGCTTGCGTTTGCGCAAGCTCCCAAGCCCCTGCCTCCGCCAGGTGTTGCAATCCCAGCAGAAACGCGGGCTGCCGTGGAGGCGAAACTCAAGGAGCTCAACCAAAACATTGAGCCCATTGCAAAACATCCTCTGCTGCCGGATGTCCTGATCTTCCGAGAAGCCGTACGTTACGCGCTCACCTACAACGAATTCTTCAAGGCTGATGAAGGCGCCAAGGCGTTGCGCCTGCTCGATGAAGGGTTGCTGCGCGCACGCCAACTCGCCAATGGCCAATCCCCCTGGACGACGGCCACTGGCCTCATCGTGCGCGGGTTCGTTTCAAAGCTCGATGGCAGCGTGCAGCCCTACGGCTTGGTGATCCCAGCTGGCTGGCGACCTACCGATGCGCAGCCCTGGCGGCTCGATGTCTGGCTGGCTGGTCGCAGCGAAGTTCGCAGCGAACTCAATTTCTTGAGCGAACGCATGGCGCGAGCCGGCGAGTTCGCTCCGCCTGATGCCATCATGCTTCATCCCTATGGCCGGTACTGTAACGCCACCAAGTTTGCCGGCGAAGTGGATGTGATGGAAGCGCTCGCTGCCGCCAGGCAAAACTACCGCACCGACCGGGATCGCACTTTCGTGCGTGGCTTCTCCATGGGTGGCGGATCCACCTGGCATCTGGCCGCTCACTATGCAGACATCTGGGCTGGTGCCGCGCCGGGCGCAGGGTTCGCCGAGACCAAGGAATACCAAAGCCTCGAGAAGAAAGGCGACATCCGGCCGTGGTACGAGCAGAAGCTCTGGCGCTGGTATGACGCCACCGAATACGCTGCTAACTTCCACAACCTGCCGTTGGTGGCTTACTCCGGCGAGAAAGACCGTCAAATCCAGGCAGCCCAGATCATGGATCGTTACCTGAACAAAGAAGGCATGACACTCGCTCACGTCATCGGGCCCAACACCGAACACAAGTATCATCCTGATTCGAAGCCCGACATCGAGGGCCGCCTCGCCGCCATCGCCAAAACAGGGCGCGACGCATTTCCGAGCAGCATCCGCTTCACCACCTACACCTTGCGCTACAACCGCATGCGCTGGATTGTCGTAGATGCTCTGGATCAACATTGGGAAAAGGCTCGCGTCAACGCTCAGATTCTCGATAATGGCGACATCCAGGTAGAGACCGCAAACGTTACTGCGTTCACGATCGACTTCAACGCCGGCGGTTGGAAGCACTCGCCAGATCGCGCACCCGCCATTCGAATCGACGGCCAGCGCGCGGGCAATCTGCAGCCGATGACCGACCGCAGCCTGCGTGGTGGATTTGTAAAGAAAGGCAGCAGCTGGCAGTTGGCCAATCTCGACGAAGGCTTGCGCAAGCGTCATGGCCTGCAGGGGCCCATCGACGATGCCTTCTTCTCGAGCTTTGTGATGGTGACGCCTTCCGGCAATGGTCTCAGCGAAGCTACCGCCGGCTGGGTGAAGGCCGAGAGCTCGAGGGCCATCAGCACCTGGCGATCGCTGTTTCGTGGCGACGCACGAGTCAAGAAGGACGCTGAAATCACCGCGGACGATATCGCCAATTCGAATCTGATTCTTTGGGGAGATCCGGCCAGCAATGCCGTGATCGCTAAGGTTCTGCCCAAGCTGCCACTCGAGTGGAATGCCAACAAGCTCGCCATCGGTAGCCAATCCTGCGATGCCAAAGCCTGCATGCCGGTGATGATTTATCCGAACCCACTGAACCCGAAGCGCTACATCGTACTGAACAGTGCGCACACGATGCGTGAGGATTCCAACGTCACGAATTCTCAGCAGACACCCCGCCTGCCCGATGCCGCGCTTGTCGGTCTTGAAGAACCCCCCGGCCCCGTCCGTCCCGGTAAGATCCTATGGGCGGATTTCTTCAACGAAACCTGGGCGCTGAAGCAGTAGCCCGGCCACCTTGGCAGCCGCATCGCGAAACGGTCGCGCTTGCGCATAGGCCTTCGCCGCGGCACCCATGCCTTGACGCCGCGCGGGGTCATTCAACAACTGCTCAATCGCCGCTCTCAATTGAGATGTCGAGCTAACGAGAGTTCCAAACTCCGGCTGGAGAATCGCCTCCGCCCCTTCGTGATTCCACGCGACCGCAGGCAAGCCGTGCGAGAGCGCTTCCATCAAAGTGAGCCCATAGCTCTCAGAAACAGAAGGAAACGCATAGATGTCGGCGCTTGCGAAGGCGTCCAGCTTTGCTTGCCCGCTCAGATGCCCGGGGAACTCGATATCCATCCCTTGGCTCAGTTTCCGCAAGCGGCGCAGGTACGCATCGCCTCCCATAAACGCGGCTTCGCCGGCGATGCGGATCTTCACGTCCAGCCCGCGCGCTGCCTCAAGCAACCTGTGCTGACCCTTCTCGGGCGAGATGCGGCTTAGTGTCAAGACCACGGGCTTCGGCGAGGGCTGTCTTGAGCCCACACCCGCCGCTTCCGGGGTTCCCCAGGGAACAACGTGAATCTTCGCTGGGTTGGTTTCCGGGTAGCACTTGAGAATGCGCTGCTTCATCGCATCGGTCATGACGATGTGTCCCGTGGAGCAACGCACGCAGCGATGTTGGTTCGTAAACACAAGCCGCAAGGGGCCAGGCAACCAGGGCTCAAAGGGTGCCATCGCGCGCGCAGCCCTCTCCGGGCTCACCCATTCGCCCAGGTACATCTTCATCACAAACGCCAGCACGTCAACGTGCCAGATGGTGAAAACACGATAGCCGTGCCGCTCCAGCAACTCGAAGTCGGGCCCCTCGCCAATGTCATTGGCAAGCACGATGGTCTGGGCCGGATCTTCGGCCAGAATGCGGTTGGTGGCGAACTTTCTGAAGCGATGGCAGAACTTTGTGTACTCGCCTTGCGTGTACTTTACGATCTCGCTTGCGGTCTCTTGCGGCCGCACGATCTCGAGTTCAAAGGGCAGACTTCGTCGCCATTGCTGTTCGAGCATTCGAGCAATCGCACCGCCGCCGCCGATCGGGACAATGGCTTCGGCTCCGGCATGCGCCGCTGTGTAGAGAACCTTCAATGGGTCTACTCCGGCCAGGTGACGTAGAGAAGTGTGGTCGCTTTGGCAGGCTCGATAGTGACGTTGCGCAATAGCCGCCAGCCTTCGCCCTTTTCGTAAGGCTCGCCTGCGATTTTGCCCTTGCCCTCGAGGATCATCAACACCCTGCGAGGGCCGCTGAGCGCCATCGCCGCGTCGATACGCATCTTCTCTGAGCGGAAGTACTCACACTCGACAACGCCTTGCCGCTGCCCCTGGTAAGGGCCCGTGCGGCTCACTTCCATGCCACGCTCCAGATGCAACTCGCGTGGACGGCCATAATCGTACAAGCGGTAGGTCACATCCGAGTTTTGCTGGATTTCGCAAATGGCGAGGCCCGCACCAATGGCATGTACTTCCCCCGCCGGGACAAGGTAATTCTCGCCTGCCCGCACCTTGCGCCACTCCATCATCTGCTCGATGGAGCCAGTCCGCGCACCTTCGGCAACCTCAGCCGTGGTGTAAAACTTACGAAAACCAAGGCCAATCTCGCTACCTTCGTCGGCCCTCAGGATGTGCCACATCTCGGTCTTGCCGAGCGAAGCCTCATGGCGGCTGCCGTAATCATCATCGGGATGAACCTGGATCGAGAGGCGCTCAGAGGTAAACAGAAACTTAAACAGCAGCGGGAGGCGTTCTTCATCTTCAAACCAGACCTCACCGATCTTCACATCGGCGGGGCCAAAAATGGGTGAAAGATTGCTCGTTCCCCAGACCTTCTCGTGCCTCGTTGTTCTCAGCTTCCGAGCGCCGGGTCCAATCATCATCCAAGCTTCCTGACGAACTCCTCAATCCGGTCGAGGCCCTTCTTCAGGTCCTCCATCGAGGCGGCGTAAGAAATTCTGACGTGCTCGTTGGTTCCAAAAGCCTCGCCGGGAACCACAGTCACCAGGGCGTCGGCTAGCAAGCGCGAAGCAAACTCCATCGGAGTGTTGATGCCGCCCTTGCCCAGCACGCCGCTGATATTCGGGTAAGCGTAAAAGGCACCCTGCGGGGTTTGTGCCGATACTCCCGGGATGGCCCGCAGCCGCTCCAGCGTGTAGTCACGCCGCTTGCGAAACTCGGTCAGCATCGTTGTGATTGAATCCTGAGGTCCTGCCACGGCCTCAACAGCCGCCTTTTGCGCAATCGAATTCGGATTCGATGTCGAGTGCGTCAACAGCTTGCCGCAAGCGTCGATCACAAACTTAGGCCCGAGCAAGAACCCGATGCGCCAGCCGGTCATCGCATAGGTCTTCGAGAGCGAACCCATCACGATCACGATGTCCTTGCCGCCAGGCAATGAAGCCATACTGAAGGGCTCACTGTCGTAGAGAAAACGGCAATAGCATTCATCAGCCAGAATCCAGATGCCGCGTTCCTGGGCGAGCGCATAGATCTTCTTCAGTTCGCTCGTGGGGATCACGCCGCCGCTTGGGTTCGACGGAGAGTTTACGATGATCGCCTTGGTGCGCGGAGTAATGCTGGCTGCGATTGCGTCGGCAGAAACAGCAAAGCCGCTTTCTTCGGTCGATTCTACAAACACTGCCTTGCCGCCTGCATAGTTCACAATGTCGGCGAAGCTCACCCAATAGGGAACCGGAATGATCACCTCATCACCATCATTAATCAGCGCTTGCACCACAGCAAAAATGCCGTACTTGCCGCCCACCGTTACAGCGCATTCTGCCGGAGAGTAATCAGTGCCATAGTCCGTCTTGTGACGCGCCACAATGGCCGCCTTCAGGTCAGCCGTGCCACCAGCGGGTGTGTACTTTGTGAAATTCTTGTTGATGGCGTCGATCGCCGCCTGCTTCACATTGGCCGGGGTGGGAAAGTCGGGCTCGCCGACGCTGAAGTCGACCACGTCATGGCCTTCGCGGCGCAGGCGGTCGGCATCAGCGGCTACCTTCATGGTGGCGCTTACGCTGATGCGAGAGATTCTTTCGGCTAGTGTGGTTGGCGGTGCAACAGGCATTGGGTTGGGTGCTTAACTCCTTTGAAATCGAGCCCGCAAATGGGACTCCACGCTCGGCGGCACAAGTCCGCCAATATCCCCGCCGAGGCGGGCAACTTCTTTGATGATCCGCGAGCTCACAAACGAATACTGCTCGCTGGCCATCAGGAACACGGTTTCGAGATTCGGTTTGAGGCGCCGATTCATCAGCGCCATTTGCAATTCAAACTCGTAGTCTGAGATCGCGCGGATGCCGCGCACGATGATCTGTGCCGATTCCCGCTCCGCGAATTCAACGAGTAAACCATCGAAGCTCGTCACTTCGATGTTCGAGTAGTTTTTGACGGCTTCGCGCGTCATCTCTACGCGTTCTTCAATCGGGAACAACGGATTCTTGTTTGAGTTCAACAGAACGCCTACCACCAGGCGATCCGCAAGGCGCGACGCCCTGCCAATCACATCGAGGTGACCATTCGTGACTGGGTCAAAGGACCCTGGATAAATTGCCGTGAGCACGCGTGTGAGTAAGCACCCATTGTAGCCAACTGGCTCGCGGCACTTCGTCTCCCGCTAAAAGCTCAAGCGCAGCGAGAACTGCAACTCACTCGGGGCCTGCGCACTGGTTTGGTTCGAAATGATGCCGCTCGCCGAGCCCGGAAGATTCGTACCCGGGTTGTTGAAGACGTTGAAGAAGTCCGCATTAAATCGAAGCTGCCAGCGCTCTGTGATCGCAATCTTCTTAAAGAGCGAAGCGTTCATATTAAAGAGCCACGGGCCGGGAACAATCTGATTCCGCCAGGGGTGAAGGTTGTTGTTCAAGCCGACTCGCTGCAAGGAACCATTGTTCAACCGCACGAAGACATCGTTCGATTCATAGAGAGCCGCATTCGGATCATTGGCAACTCCAGTCGCCGGGGTGGGCCAAACAGGAAGGTGGGCAGGTGTGTAGTTGGCGGGCACACCCATAACGCCATTCGGAAGGCCGTTGGCACCTACGCTGTTGATGCGATTGGCCGGAATGTAGCCGTTGTAATAGAGATAGCCAGGAATGCACTGGCCGCTTCGGCAATCCTCAATTGGATACTTCTTGCCGTAGAACTCCAGGTTTCTCAGCGCACCAAAGTTGGACGTGGGTAAAGCCCACCAACGGCTGTTGGTGGTGCCACTTCCCGCGATTTGCCAACCGCCAATCAGGCTATCCATCAGGCGTCCAGATTTACTTAAGAACGCCTTTTTCTTGCCGAACGGCAAATCGTAAAGGAAATTCCAGCGGACCCGATGCTGAGGAATGTCCTGGTCGCGCCGGTAATTAAGAAAGCGATTCCTCTCGTCGTAGTCGAGCGGGACCGCACCCGGCATGTATACCTCCGGATTAAACACTGCGTTCGATGAGCTGTCTCCAGTGGCGATGTTGCCAGTGCCCATGGCATGGCTCAGTACATAAAACGCCTGGAACGCAATGCCTTTTGAGAAGCGGCGTTGAATCTCGGCCTGCAAGCTGTGGAAGTTGAGATATCCAGTCCTGCGGTAAACCTCGATCTGGCCGAACACCCGGTTATCGAAAGGACGCCGTGCGACGTTGGCAAAGGTGCCGGTGGGCAAGGGCTGCCCGGTTGAGGCAAACCAGATGTAGTTGTTCGCCTGGTCGTTCAGGCGTTGCCATTGGTCGATGTTCCGATTCGCGTTGCCCACATAGGCGAGGCGAGCCACGGTGCTTTTGGCAACTTCGGTTTCAAGCGTAAAGTTCCATTCGTTTACGAATGTTGTTGGCTGGTTCGGATCGAACGAAGCTGCCCCAGGGCTCCCGGGAACCAGTGGTTGGATCGCACCCGGTACCAGCACATTCTGTGAATTTACGCCCGCGATCACCTGGGGTACGCTGCGCAGTCCCAGATTGGCCAGGCCATCGGGATTCTGGGCGGCATTGTTTATATTTCGATTCGTTGCCGCCTGCATTGGAGGGTTGGCGCGCATGCGGGAATTAAACGTTCTCAGCGGCGGGGGGAAGCAATAGGTTCCAAAGCCACCACGCGCAACCCACTGCCGACCAAACTGATTGCGCTTGTAGGCGAACCCGGCGCGCGGGCTGAAGTCGAACCAATTGGAATTGATGAGCCGGCTGGGTAGCCCGGCATCGCTGGTGGACCCAAAGCGCACGCCTATCCGCTGGAACTCACTCAAGATGGCTTGATTCGTGTAGCCGAGCTCAACCATTCTGCTCACAGGGATCGGAGAAACAATGGACTTGCTTTTCGGATCAAAACCCATCAACACGTTGTTCGCCTCGCGGACGGGAGAAAAATACTCGTAGCGCAGCCCAAGGTTGACGGTCAGGTTCGGACTCACCTTCCAGTTGTCCTGCAGATACGCGGAATTCTCAGCCCCGCGAATGTAATACCAGCCGCGGTTGAACGTTGCCGTGTAAGTCTGCGCAACACCCAGAAACAGGTTTGCGGAATCGTGTCCCGTTCGAGGCACCGCGTTGACTGCATTCCCAACGGATGCCGTGTCATAGAGGGCGGTTGCCAGACTCGAGAAATTGATCTGCCCCTGGTTTTGCTCCTGGTCGGGTAGAACATTGAGGTTCTCGTTGCGAATGCGCCAGCCAAATTCGAGCTGGTGCTTACCGGCGATTTTCGAGTAGTTCTGTTCGACGGTGATCAGCCGCGTGACATCCTTGCGTGGGCGTGGCCCCTGGTAGATCATGTCGAAGCCCGTGCCGACAAAATCAGGCAGCCCGTTGGCGCGAAATGGGTTCGGCAGCTTCAGTTGCGTGGCCCAATCCGTATCGAGACCGGGTGCCTGCGTATTGTAGTTGTCGTCATTATTCAAGCCGGTCACAATCGTTTCCATGAACAGCGACGGAGACCAGATGCGCGTCCAGGAAAACACTCCATTTTGGCTGTAGATCGGCAAGAGTTCATAGTTGGCGAGATTCCCTGTCGGGATCGGCGCATTGTTGTTGAAAGACCGGCGTTGCACCAGGGTTCGATTGCTCTTGGTATACCGCCCGAAGATTTGATCCTTGGTAGAAACCTGGTGGTCGACCCGAATCGTGAGCGTGTCATGATCCTGCTTATTGGGGCTAGGGCCAAACCATTTGGAAGTCAACAATGGGTTCCGTTCTGGCAGTGTCGGCAGCGGAGTCATGCCGTAGAGGAATGATGCGATCGGGCTGCGGCGATCGAGTGGGATCCGGTTGCCGGCGAATGGCTGCCGCACATATCCCAGAGCCGCTCCGGTTGACTGCGGATCATAGAGCACAAGCTGCCGGTTGATTCCGTCAATGAGCCCGGAAAAGTCACCGTTGCGCATCGCCTCGGTAGGAACTGTCGACCCAAAATTGGTGGCGGCTCGAAGGCGAAATTCTTCATAGGCCGCGAAGAAGAAGGTCCGGTTGCGGCCGTTGTAAAGCTTCGGCAGGATCACCGGGCCACCGAGCGAGACGCCATACTCATTGCGGATCAGCTGAGGCGGTTTCGAAAAGAAATCCTGCCGCCGCCTTGCGACTCCAATGCCGTTGTTGCGCAGCGTGTGAAACAAAGAACCATGCCATTCGTTGCTGCCGCTTCTCGTAGAAACGATGGTTGAGCTCGGCCGGTTGTACTTCGCTGAAGACACACTGGTCTCCACGCGAAATTCATTGATGGTATCGAGCCCTGGCGGGCGCGCTGGCTGGCCGCCGACATTGCGCTGGTTGAGGGTGGCTCCGTCTTGCACGAATTCCATGGAGGTCGCGCGCATACCGTTTACGCGGTCTCCTTCGACACCCGGCGTTGTCTGCGCAATCAGGTTGGTAAAGAGGCGTCCATTCAGCGGCAGTTGATCGATGCGCTCGCGCTCCACCACATTGGCGATGGTGGCCTGCGTTGTGGTGAGCAGTGGTGTGATCTCCGCGGAGACGCTCACCTCGGTCGCTGTGCCCGAGATCGCCATCGTCACGTCTACAACTGCGGTCTGCCCAGTCTGTAGAAAGACACTGCCCTTCCAGGCCTGCATGCCCGGCGAATCGACTGTGACGCGATACGTGCCTGGCACGATCGAAAGGAAAATGTAAGTGCCAGACGCCGTGCTCTCCGTCTGAAACATCCGGTTGGTGGTGGTTTGCTCGATGCTGACCTTGGCCCCTGGAATAATCGCCGAGGAGGCGTCGCGAACGGTACCTTGAATAGTCCCGCTGCCTGTCTGTGCCATGAGAGTGGAAACAAGACAGAAGACTAGTAAGAAAACCCTGATATGCATTGCTACAAGCAGCCTATCGGATCTGCTTGTCCAGTTTGCAGCTAGAGGTTCAGGCTCTTGAGCATCTTGGCCCATGGCTCGCGGTAAGGCCGTTCGAGCATGGCATTGGCCTCGCGATCCCCCACGATTTCCTCTTTGACGGCATCCCACTTGAGTGCGCGTCCCAGCCTTAATGACAGGTTGGCAAGATGGCAGGCCACTGCCGTTTGATGCCCGTCTTCCACATCGGCCACTGTACGCTGGCGCGATTTGATGCAATCAAGGAAGTTGCGCACGTGGAGGTCGAACTGCTCTGGGCTTGAGCCCTTCTCGGTGCGGTTCTCGACGTACTTCTCGAGCTTCACTGCAACGCGCTGCGCACCTCCTGTCGGATGACCCTGGAAGGTGGGAATCGAATTCTCCGGCGGTCGCTTCACATCACCCTTGATGGTGAAGTTGCCGCGATCAATTTTGAGGCTCCCTTTGGTGCCATAGAACTCAAGCCCCGAGCCTGCCCCAGAACCTTGCCCGCCTTCGCGGTGGCTCCAGATCGACGTCATACCGGGATAGGTGAACGCAGCATCCTGCGTGTCCGGCGTCTCGCCGTCATCCTCCAGCACGAAGCGGCCACCATTGCTATAAACCGCCTGGGGTCCTTTGTGCCCCAAGTACCACTGCAGGATGTCGATTTGATGCGCACCCAGATTGGTCATCTGTCCGCCGGAGTAATCCCAGAACCAACGGAAGTGATAAAGAGCCCGGTGTGGGCTGTAAGGCCGTTTTGGCGCTGGCCCGAGCCACATGTCATAGTCGAGCTCGGTTGGTACCTGATCTGCCGTCGGCCGGCCAAAGCCCGGCATCACATTGCGAAACGAAGCCATTCTGACGCTGTGTACTTTGCCAATCGTTCCATCGGCGATCAATTGCTTGGCTTGCTGATAGTGTTTGCCGCTGCGCTGCTGGGTGCCCACCTGCACCACACGCTTGTACTTGCGCGCCGCATTGATCATCCAGCGGCCCTCGCGGACGAAGAGCGTCATCGGCTTTTCGACGTACACATCTTTTCCGGCAGCGCAGGCCATGATCGTCATCATGGCGTGCCAGTGGTCTGGCGTTGAAACCACTACCGCCTGGATGTCCTTGTCGTCGAGCAGCTTTCGAAAATCCTTGTAGCCCTTCGCCTTGCCGCCACAAGCGCGGATGCCTTCTTCCATGCGCGGCTGATAGATGTCGCTCATGGCCGCAAGGTCTACATCGCGCTGGTTCTTGAAGTCGTAAACGTGCTGAGCGCCAATCAGGCCATAGCCCACAAAGCCAACCTGCAGGCGATCGTTGGCACCAAGAATGCGCGAATAGGCAGCGGCCGAAAGGCTAGTGGCGAAGGTTCTTCGAGTCAGGGACATCGCGGAAATCGTATCAGGTTTCATGGGGTCGCGATACGATGACGTTTTATGTCTGATTCATCCAATCTGCTATCGCTGCTCGATTCGGGCGACCGCTCGCTGCTGGAGGTCGTCTCCAAAGCCAAGGGCCCTGAGGGCTCACTGCCGATCACTCCCGAAATGCTGATCGAAAGGCCCTCGGGCGACCTGTTTGGCTGGACGCTCAACGTTGGCATGGGGCTGGACCCGCGCCTCCTGGGCGGTAAAGAGATGCTGCTGCTCTCGACCCACGGCGGCATTCGAGCGAACGACGGTAAACCGATCGCGCTCGGCTATCACACCGGCCACTGGGAAGTGAATCTACTGATGACTGCCGCCGCCGAGGAGTTCGCCCGGCATCGCGCCATCCCCTTCGCAGGTTTTGTCACAGACCCCTGCGATGGCCGCACCCAAGGCACAACGGGCATGTTCGACAGCCTGCCTTATCGCAACGATTCCTCGCAGGTCTTCCGCCGTCTGATTCGTAGCCTGCCCACGCGCCAGGGTGTGCTGGGCGTTGCCACTTGCGACAAGGGGCTTCCTTCAATGATGATGGCCCTCGCCAGCACTCATACTTTGCCCACCGTGCTTGTACCGGGTGGCGTCACGCTGGCCACCGAGGATGGCGAAGACACTGGCAAAGTGCAAACCATCGGTGCCCGCTATGCTCACGGTGACATCACGCTCGAACATGCTGCCGACATGGGTTGCCGCGCCTGTGCCTCGCCCGGCGGTGGCTGCCAATTTCTCGGTACCGCTGCGACTTCGCAAGTGATTGGTGAAGCCTTGGGCATGTCGCTCCCTCACTCGGCCTTAGCCCCGTCTGGAGCGCCCATCTGGCTTGATATGGCTCGCCGATCGGCCCGCGCGCTTTTACACCAATCCAAAGAAGGCCTCACCACCAGAGACATCCTTACACCCGCCGCGCTCGATAACGCCATGGCTGTCTTTGCGGCCTTCGGCGGCTCCACCAATGTGATCATGCACTTGGCCGCGGTTGCCTTCCACGCCGGTCTTAAGCGCCCCACCCCTGCTGACTGGACCAGCATCCATCGCCAGATCCCGCGCCTCGTGGACGCTCTGCCCAACGGTCCGCGCAACCACCCTACAGTTCAGGTCTTTCTCGCTGGCGGTGTGCCTGAAGTGATGCTGTATCTCAAGGCCGCAGGCGTGCTCAATCTGAAAGCGCTCACGGTGAGCGGCCAAACGCTCGGGGATTGTCTCGATTGGTGGGAACAATCTGAGCGGCGGCATCATCTGCGCAAGCTGCTGCGCGAGCGCGACGGCGTCGACCCGGCGGATGTTCTCATGACTCCCGATTCCGCCCGCAGCCGCGGTCTTACAGCGACTGTGTGCTTCCCGCACGGCAACCTCGCCCCCGGCGGCGCGGTCATCAAGAGCACCTCGATCAACCCCAGCGTCGTCGATGCCGACAACGTCTATCGCAAGCGTGGCCGTGCCCGTGTCTTCCATTCTGAACGGGACGCGATCCGCGCTATCAAGTCTCGCGGTGAAGACCGCATCCAGGCTGGCGACATCCTGGTTCTCAACTGTCGCGGCCCTCTCGGCAGCGGTATGGAAGAAACCTATCAGCTCACCAGCGCTCTCAAGTTTCTCGAATTTGGCAAGCACGTAGCTGTGATCACCGATGCCCGCTTCAGCGGAGTTTCAACAGGTGCCTGTATCGGGCACGTGACGCCGGAAGCCCTTTCAGGCGGTCCGATCGGCAAAGTCATCGACGGCGATTGGATCGAGATCATCATCAACCGCAACGACCTGACGGGCGAGGTGAACCTGATCACTGAAGACGGCGGCATCGAAGGTGGCAACGCTCTTCTGGCAAGCCGTCCAGAACCTGCCGATCTTGCTGCCGATCCGCAACTCCCCGCCGACAGCCGCCTCTGGGCTGCACTGCAGGACGTCAGCGGTGGCACCTGGGCCGGAGCTGTCTATGACGTGGACAAGATTCTCGAAGTACTTGCCGCCGGCAAGAAAGCGCTTGGTCTCTAGACCAAAGGGTCTGGCTGGCAATCGACTCTCTAAGGATTGTCTTGGGTTTCACTTCAACCGCAACGGCTGGTCGAGCGAGTTGATCTGGTCGGTTTTGATGCGCCGCCCCAACCCAAAGCCCGCAGCTGCCTAGACAACAGGCTTGACGGTGACGCGCTTATACATTTCCTTGGTCTGCTCGAGGTTGGCAAAGCTGATCCCGGGGAGCATCGCCGAGGCCGTGCCTGCGGCCACGCCCCAGCGCAGAGCGTCATAGAAAGCCTTACCCTTCGACATTGCCCAGGTAAACGCTGCCGCCATTGCATCGCCCGCACCAATCGGGCACACTGCATCCACTCTCGGAGGCACGGCTTCAAAGACACGATTTGCTGTGCATCCCACAGCGCCGCGAGACCCAAGCGACAACACCACCGTCTCAGCTCCCATATCGCGGATTCGCTGCGCGGCCTCGACAAAATGACTGCGTGTCAACAATGCCCGGCCCAGCAGCCGCTCTGCCTCGGGCTGATTCGGTGTCACCACCGTTGGTCCTGCCTCGATGCTCAACGTCAGCGGATCGCTGTCGGTATCAAGCAAGGTCGACACTCCATGCTGCTTGGCCGCTGCGATCAAATTCGAGTAAAACTGATCTGGAATCCCCGGCGGCACACTGCCACACAGCATCAGCCACTTGGCCTTGGGCAGCCGCTTTACGATCGCCTGTTCCACCGCCGCTACTTCCGCTGGCTCTAACCGCGGCCCGCGCTCGTTCAGCTTTACGCTCAAGCCATGCTTGTCGGTAATCGAGAGATTGCGCCGGATGGCATTTTTCATCGGCACGAACTCGCTTTGAAACCCGTAGCTTCGCAACAGTTGATCAAACTGAGGCCCGCTTTCGCCCCCGGAGAACGCCACAGCCAGCGTCTTGCCGCCAAACGAATGGATCACGCGCGACGCGTTGATGCCACGCCCACCCGCACTCTCGAAGCTGTCGAGAATGTATGCGCGGTCTTCGAACACCAGTTGGTCCGCTGAGATGTTCTGGTCCACTGCCGGGTTGAGCGTTACCGTGATGATCAAGCTTCGATTGTACTTGCTACCCTGATGACTTGTCTCGCGATTCGCATTCGTCCGCCGCATGGTGGAGTCTCGCCGCAGTTTGTTTCTTCTGGGGCACCACTTATCTCGGCATCCGTGTCGCTCTTGAAGGCTTGCCGCCACTGATCCTGGTAGCCAGCCGCTTTCTGCTGTCTGGCGCGTTGATCCTCGCATTTGCATTCTGGCGCGGCTGGCCGATGCCGAAGGGCCCGGCTCTCTGGTGGCCGGTGCTCACCGGGTTGATCACCCTTGGCTGTGGCAACTATTGCCTCTCCCTTGCCGAAACTTATATCCCCAGTGGACTCGCGGCCCTCTTCATTACCATCGGCCCATTCTGGATGGTCGGCACGGAAATGGCTGTGCCCGGCGGTGACCGCATCAACCCCCGCGCCTTCCTCGGAATGCTTGTCGGCCTCGCCGGTGCCGCCTGGCTGGTTGGCCCGGATGCGCTCTCGGCCGGTTTCGACGGCAATACCGTCAAAGGCTTCCTGATTCTTCAGCTCAGTTGCTTCACCTGGTCGCTTGGCTCGATTCTCCAAAAGCGCAGACCCGAGCGAACCAACCCAATCCTCGTTGGTGCCATCCAGCAATTCGCCGTAGGGGTAGTCGTAGGGCTCCTCTGCCTGATTCAAGGAGAATGGCAGGTCACGCTGAGCCCGCGAGTGCTCGGCGCAGTCGTCTACCTGGCACTCTTCGGTTCGATCCTCGCCTACAGTGCATACCTCTACGCACTCCAGAATCTCCCCCTCGCAATCGTCTCAATTTACACATACGTCAACCCGATCGTTGCCGTCACCCTCGGCTGGCTGTTTTACCGCGAAGCATTCGGTTTACGCGAGCTAGGGGCGATGCTGGTGATCTTCTTAGGGGTTTGGCTGGTGAAAAAACTAAGCGTTTCCTCTTAACAATCCTAAGGTAAAATTCTTTTGTTTTCAGGCACTTAGAAGACCTAAGAATGTTCGATAATTCAAATTGTCAACGGATAAAACGCGCCCTTGAAAACCCATTCCGGAAAGATGGTTTCACTTCGGAACGAAAATTCCCGATATGAAACATATCTCCCGCTTTGGTTCCTTTTTTGGGGCTGTGGAAAAAGTTGTGTATGTCAAGTTCTGCAATTACGAATTTGGCCAATGCTGCCTTTCTGGGCTTTTAGGGGAGGAGTGCAGAGGAGGGGATGTGCCCCTCCTTTGCATCCAGTAATGTAGAGTCCCACCGCCGTCAGGCGGCTTGTTCGAGTTTTCTCAACTGCTCCTTTCTGTGGTCTGAGAGTTGCGTCATATTGAGATACCGGATTGCCTCGACCCAGT
>Ga0194133_10001420_pt1 | contig 41689 bp, 39 predicted proteins | sample TA2KigOf40mmetaG_FD_155448 | JGI IMG/M metagenome (GOLD analysis project Ga0194133, IMG submission 155448) | Freshwater microbial communities from Lake Tanganyika, Tanzania - TA2015055 Kigoma Offshore 40m | ecosystem: Environmental > Aquatic > Freshwater > Lake | place: Tanzania: Lake...
TACTTTGACATTTAAGGTCCGATCCATTAAGGCCTTTTGGTGTTTGTTTGCTTCAGCAAGAGACTCAGTTTTCAGTAAATAACAAAATTGTAATTTGTATTTTATTAACGCGTAGTGTAACTTCATTGTTTAATTTAAATAGAGGGTGCTTTGTGACTTTCTTTGTGAAGAAAAAATGAAAATCAATGCTTTGTTATATTTTTCTAACTAAAGCCTTTTTACGAGCTCTTAACAATGGCAGATGAAGATCCAGGGTTAGATGTTGACCCTAGCCTCTTTGAGGATGTTAAGTACTACATATCAGGAAGCTTGGACGAACAAGTAAAAGATTTTAATCTATGAATTCAGGTTTTAGAAAAAGCGGGATACTTTTTAGCCATTCGTTGGGGCTACATGTGGGTGATTAATTGAAAAGTATCTGATGAAATTAGAGCAAAAAGATGTTTAGCAAAATGGGATAAATCTTTGAGACAGAATCATTTAAATGTCATAGCTTGGTCTTTTTTTCTCATCTTTCTCAATAATCAACTTATGAATCCAAAAAAAGACAGCGCTTCTATTAAAATTGTCGATCACTGATCTCAATTAAGTTTACGTAAAGAAATGTTCGAGAAATGTAATGGTGATAAAACTCCTTCATTGTTTTGATATTATTTAACATGGCTACAGCTAATGAAATTATTAAAATACTGTTTATTAAAATATTGGTCCTCCTTACTAATTTTAAGGACACTAATAATTTTTTGTTACTTAAAATGTCTGTCTTTTATTTAGTTTGACGTTTGAATTCTAAATTTGTTCTTAGATTGTCAGCTTCTTGAATAAAGGTGGAGCATCTCAGAAAATTTATCTTTCCTCTACTGCAACACATGTTATAGCAGCACAAGTATGTTTCTAATCGTAAACTAGACAGCTTGCGTTGTAAAATTGCTTCATTCTTGTTTTTAAATTTCAGGATGCTGATGAGACAGAACTCCAAGATGCATTCAGTCTTCACGAAGTCCCGGTTGTTAGGTCCGAGTGGATAACTCAGTCAGTTCGCTCAAAAACCAAACTGCCCATCTCTTGCTTTGGATATTTCCATCCAAAACCAATATTTTCTGGGCTGCAAATTTCAACGTCTGGCTTATCCAGAGCAGATGAAAAACGTGTTTGGGCAATGGTCACTTCCAGGCGTGGAATAATTAACTGGGAACTTAGGCCATCAACAACACACCTTGTAATTGGTGGAAATTTGTGTTCTCAAAAGAGGGTTCGTGTTTTAATCACTTGTACCAAAATTTTTTGCTTCAACAAAGTTTGTTTATTTAGGTTGCAGCCGAAAACTCAGGGCGCCCAATACCCATAGTTACGCCAGATTGGGTAACAGAGAGCTTAAAAAGCGATACGCTACTTCCCCCTGAAGACTTTCATCCCAGGCTGATGTTGGCAGAGGGTCAAGTTTTTGTACCTAAAAGGAGGAAAAAGAAGAAGGAGGATTCACCACCAGAAGAGATTTCTCCACAGCCTGCACCTGTCGTGATTGTTCAGCCATCAGTATCACAATCCAACAATCTAGCACAACAGAATAGGTTGTTACTTCAACAATTACAAATCAAAGATCAGCTTATCAATGCAAACCTGAATCCCCAAGCTCCAAGACCTCAGTTTCAGAATTCGGATATAGGGCAAAATAAAGAACAGGTTCCCAATATGGGGCCCTCTAAATCGATTCCTGTGCCTGCGGTTCAGCAGAGTCCGGTGAATCCTCAAGAAAAATTCCTAGAACAAAAGTTGCAAAATCAAGGTGCTGAGCCACAAGTCTCGGAGAAATCTGAACAGCTTAAACTTGCCTCAACAATATCTGGATCGGTGCCACCCCAACAAACACAGGACACGACAAATTTGGTGAGTTCTGCACAGCCTCGGGCTTCACCTCACCTTTCTCAAACGCAAGTTTACTCTGGAGTTTCCCAACTACAACCTCAAATAGTTCAACGACAACCCTCTATGCCACAACTCCCTCAACAGCCAGTCCAGCCCTCACATCTTCCTACTCAATTTATTAATCATGGGCAACCACCCATTTCAGTTGCTTCCATGCAACCTGGAATCGTTCGAATGATTGTCTCAGGACAAAAGCCCGGACAAGTAGTTCAATTTTCACAAAATCCGAATATGCAACATCAGCAAATAATGCATGGCCAGGTTATAATGCAGCAAGGGGTTCAGCAACAGCCTGGAATGATCACAATATCAGGAATGCAACAGCAACCTGGTGTTATAACCATCTCAGGTGTTCAACAACAGCATGGTCTGATGCACATACAAGGAGTTCAACAGCAGGCAGTAATGGTAACTCAGCAGCAGGGCTCTTTACAGCAATCTGTGGTGTCTCACCAACCTGTGATCAACCAGTCACATTTACAACAGCAAGGTATTAATCAGCAACAGAATGTGTCAACGCAACATGTTGTCCACCACCACCAACAAGCCATAATTCAAACAAACAGCTTTCAGCAACACATGCGGATGCCAGTTCAAGTAAATTTTCAAAATCAGGGAAATCAGCAGCAGCAGAGTGCTTCTCAAGCTCCCCAGCATTTAGTTTCTCAAGGAATTACTCATCAGTTAGATCCTCAGCAAACAGTGACAATGCTTCATTCGGGAACTCAACAGATGGCATCTCATCAACAATCTGGGACTCCTCAACAACCAAGTACACCTCAGTCTTCAGGTACTCCTCAACCTCCTGGAACACCTATAAACCCGGGAACACCTATGCCCTCTGTTACACCGCAACCACCAGGAACTCCATTGACATCCGTTACACCCCAACCACCTGGGACTCCATTGCAACCAGGAACTCCAGGTACTCCAGCACCATCAGTTACACCAACAGGATCAGGAACACCTGCTCCACCAAACACCCCTGGTCCTTTAACAGTTGCGACTATGCCTACAACATCTCTTCCACCTGGGGCTTCTTTGCCCTCTGGCTTAAATCCAGGAAATTCGCTCCCTCCAGGAGCATCGATTCCTATGAGCAATCTTCCTCCTCTGAGTGCTTCGTCGCAGCCTACCCAACAACTACCTCCTGGAGCTGCCTTGCCAAGTGTTGCTCAAACATCTGGTATGCCTCAACCTGGACAGCATCAACAAGGTGGAATGATTGTTCAACAAGGGATCTCTATGCAGCAAGGAGCCCAGCAACAAGGGTCCCCTGGAGTATCTAACCAATGGCAACAACAAGCTCCACGTCAGCAATGGATACAACAACCAGATGGGCAACGTTATGCAATTCCTCAACAGGGTTGGGTTCAACAGAGACCAAACATACCTGGCCAAATGGTTGTTCAGCGACAAAGGCAGGTACCTCCTCATCTACTCCGCCAACAGCATATCGTTCAACAACACCTTAGCACACTCACGCCTGACGAGAAAGCGAAATTTCACCAGGTATAAAAGAACCATGTTGTTAAGCCTGACTTTAAAATTACCAAATCAAACTTTTTATTCACATTTTTTCATTTTTAGATGACACCCAGAGAAAAGCAACAATACCTTCTTCAACGAGGACTTCTCCTCCCACCTCAAACAAATCAATCAATTACTTTGACTGAAGAGCAACGAGAAATATTTCAGAGGATGAACCCTGCAGAACGTACTGCATATCTTCAAAAATTGCACAAAGAGGCTCAGCTAAGGCAGCAGGTGAATTTTGATTTTTAAGTGACGTAGAACTCATTTACGGTAAAACTATTTTTCTTTTTCTCAGCTCCAGAGACAGCAACAACTTCAGCAGCAGCAGCAGCAACAGCAACCTGGAGTTCAAATGGGTTCTGTTCAAATGACTCAGCAACAACAGCCAACACAACAACAGTCAGGGCAGGTTCAGTGGCAGCAGCCACAAACTGCCCATTTCATTAGTCCAGAGGGTGTTAGAGTAACTGGTTCTCCCATGGGGGTAAGAAGCTTAAAAGCTGAACAATTATAGTTAGTGGGCTAAAATTACCTTTGAAAGATGTGCAGAGTTTCCATCTTCTTTAGCAGGTTCGAATGCAACTCCGTGTTACTCAACCTCAAGGAGTTCGTCCTCAGTGGTCTGGCGAGACACATCCTGCCCTCGCCCAAGTCCCTCACACCCCTCAACAGCTTCAGCATCTTCATCGTTTGCAACAACAAAGAGAGCAACAGCAGTTAGAGCAAATTCCATTGCAACAGTCAAATGTGATTGGTGGACCTCGTCCGGGTATTCCAATGGTTATGAGTCAAGCACCCCAACAGGTGAAGAAATGAATTGAGCATTATTTGCAAATTGCCACATTCACTAGATAGGCTTACTTATTCCCAAAATTTTTAGTAGTATTTAAGTAGTAAGTTTAAAGTACAGCTTTTGAAACAACGGTCATGTTAATTTAGATAGGGACTGGGTTAACCACTCCTCCCTTACAACCATTTACCCAGCCAGTAGATACTGCTGTAATGCCGTCAAACGGTCAAAGTAATCAACCAACGAAAGTGGCCTTGCAAACAATGCTAAATAATCGTATGCAGCAACCGGGACAAGTCATCCAACAACCACAAACTCTTGTGCGTCCAATGGCACCTCAAATCGATGGAAATCCTCATTTGACACTAGTTGGAGATCCCAGTGGAAGGCTACAGATGATGCCCCCTCAACAGGTATCAAATAGTTTTCACCTCGAAACAATTAATTTTGTGTTATCTACAATTAAAATTTTGGTTAGGGATCAACTCAGCATATGATGCCCTCGCCAGTGGCGCCTCTTGGGCACATGTACAACAGACCTGCTCCACCTGTGCCTGGTGGTCCCCAACAGGTTTGTTTGTAATTTCTAAAATGGCGTTTGCAACAACTGAAAAAAATTTCTTAGGGATACATTTCTCCTCAACGTCGACCATTGGATGCCATGGGTCAAATGCATTCTTCGATGGCACCTCCCTCAATGCCTCCATACTCTATGGCAGGGGGAAGGTTTGTAAATCCAAGAATGACTATGGGTCAAATGAGGGGACAGATTGCCCACGCCCCGCGGTTTTATGGCCATGACCCAAACACAAAGCGTAAGACACGTTTTTGAAAACCTATGAACCTTTTGAATATCAATTTTATTCTTTAGTACCTCCTGATCTCTGTTTACTTGGGTGTATTTTTGTGATCTGCGATTATGCTAAAGATCCTGAAGAATCAATATTAAGCTCAAATTGGAAAAAGGTCATTCGGCATTATGGAGGAGAAGTGGAAGAGACATATCAAGCTAGAATAACGCATGTCCTTTGCAAAAATCAAGATAGTCCATTTGCTGTTCAGGTAATGAATGATCTTCACGAAAATTTGAGTTGACTGTAACTTTTGGTCTTTTTCAATTTAGGGTTTAAGAGAGGGCAAAAGGCTTGTGACAGCATTCTGGCTAAACGATGTGGTAGTTATTAAGAAGGTTGTTCATCCATGGAAAGGGATACATTTTCCACTTCCTCCCAAGTACGTAATTTAGGAATGACTCGCTAGAAAAAAATACTTTACAAAGTCTCTTTCTTATAGGTTTGAGCCGCCATGTAAGAATATGATTTTAACACTGACTGGGTTCAAAGAACGCGAAAGGGATTGGGTCAAAGAAATGATAAAAATATCCGGTGCAAAATTTACAAGCTATTTTTCAAAGCACAACAACGTCATCATATGCAAAAGGTAACATCATGCCTCAAAATAACATTTTTGGCACAATTGAAATATATTTGAATGTTTAAACTTACAGCAATGAAGGAGACAAATTTCTTAAAGCCAAAGAATGGAAAGTACCTGCGGTGTCAGCCCAGTGGCTAAACGATGTACTTTTCGGATCGATTCACGTTTTGCTTTCAACAAATAATCCAAAGTACCAGACTTACAAATTAGAAGACTCACTCAAAATAGATTACGCTCTAGTTCAAAATTTGTTGGCTGCATGGAAAATGCCTATTAGAGTTACACCGGTAAGAAGTTGAAATTAAATGCATTAGCAGCTATAAAGATAATCACTAGAACAGAAAGGAATCAATTTGTATTCTTTTATTAAATTGGCATTTTAGACAATCAAAATATTATGTGAACGTGTTTTAATTTCAGGAGACTTACGAAAAATTTAAGGCAAATCCTCCTTCGAGGTTGAAACGTAAATCTGAACATCGTCAAGATATTGGGTCCAAAAAGTTGAAAGAAGCTGAAGAGCCAAAGCAACTGTCTGACATTAAACAAGAGCTAAGCGAAACTGCCTCTCAACAATCTCCAAATCCAGAGTCATCTACGAGCCAGGCGGAAGACTTTAAACCTGGAATAGATTCTGTCAAATCTGTTGGTGCCTCCAAAAGTGAAGCCAAACAGAACGCACCAACAGAGGGAGGTGTTGAAAATCACGTAAATGTTGCCTCTAACATGCAATTCAATGAGGTTGACAACGGTGTTCAATCCCTGGAAAGAAAACTGACCCCATCGGACTGCGAAAAGACTGTTTCGACTGAAAATAATATTCCCTCTTGTGACGATGACTCAAAGTCTAGCAACTCGTCATTGACTGGTAATACAAAACCCCTTCCTCTGAGTGAACTAGAGACAGAAACAAAAGGATCAGATCGCATTGAAGAATCAGAACTAAAGAAAGATATCGATGATGAAATATATCCTCCAATCAAAACTGAGCTCCTAGACACTGAGTCAAAAGTTAACGGTCCAACCACTGAACCCGGCACTTCTAAAAGTGACATCATTGTTATAAAGGAGGAGCCCATGGAGACTGATGAGGTGAATCTGTCATCACAGAATGGTCATTTGGCAAAGCCAAATTGTTCAGAAGGAAATGATATCAAACCAAATATTTCTGTTGCTGTCATGCTTTCTGGTTTTTCTGAAAGCTTCACCAAACTTGCCAAGAAGTATTGCTCCTCTCTTGGACTAACGGTCACTAGTCAACCAAAGTCTGCAACGCACTTGGTAATTTTAAAGCTTAAATTGAAAATGTCAAATTGTAATGTAACATTTACTTTTAGGTTATGCCGCGTATAATTCGCACAATTCGGTTCCTTTGTGCCATAAATCATGTCAAGTTCATTTTAACACCTGATTGGCTAAGAGAAAGCTTTAAAGCAAAAAGATTGTTAGGTAAAAAATCTAATGGTGAAATATTTGGATTTAACATTGTTTCAACTAAATGAACCCCTTGATAAATAGGCGAGTCCAACTTTATTCTGCGAGACGAAAAGTTTGACAAGATGTATAAGTGCTCAATTTTAAAAACTTTGAGAGCAGCTCAACAAAGAAAATTGTTTCAGGTAATATAAACCTTGTAAAAGCTGATAGTTGATTCGTTTTACAAAGTCGCTTTGAAACACCTACTAGGGACGAACATTTTACCTTACTCCGAGTATTCAGCCCAATTGGAGAGACATTAAAAATGTAATTGAAAGCGCTGGAGGAATCGTAGACAATCGGCGAAGGAAAAGTATTGAAGCGATTCGACTTTTGAATAGGACCGGTTTCAATCCGACATACCTGGTAATCATCAAACCGTTTGATTAAATTTCTTTAACTGGTTTTAAGAAAATACTCTCATATTTTCGTTTTAGATAATAACATGTGAAGACGATTTGCATCTAGTGACTGATGTTCTGAAGGCCAAAGTAGGGGTCTACAACACCGAATTCATTTTTTCATCAGTGATAAAAGGAAAGATGAACTTTGATTTATCTCGTTACATCACCACCATCAAAGAGTCAAACACGTCGCCTTAAATATTACAGTCTACTTGTCCCCTCAAAGACTTTCCTCTATTAAAAAATTGTTAAATACTTGAAAAAATTTAAGGAATGGGCAACTTGTCACACGAATCATTCTTTGTCACCCCCTTTTTCTTAACCAGTAAGTGAATTGAAACAGTAAAAGAAAACTTTCGATTTTCTTTCACGTACTTTAATGTAGAGAAAATAATCCGAGAAACAAACCAAAATTGCCATGAAAGAATCTGCAGTTGTGATTGATCTCATATTCCTGAAATTCAGAGGGAACATTTTGAATCTATGCTGCAAGTTTAAGTAGAAATATCAACCAACGTTGTTACTTGTTAAATTTACTACAAAAATTTTGTCTATTAAAATATTTTTTTTGCAACGAAATATTTTTATTCATGATAAGAACATATAAAGGACATTTTTCAAGTTGAATTTGGGTTGTTTTTTGATCAACATTTCTGAACATCAGTGAAGCTAGTCTCTAACCGCCGAAAATACTTGGGATCTTGAAAGTATCACAAGAGTGATCTGAAGATGTCGCATTTATTTTAAACACTATTTCAACAAAGCACGCGTGAAAATCTGATATATTAATTTTAATCTGGCAAGCCACGTGTTTGAAAAAAAGTTAATTGGAAACCGTCACCTACGATATAAAACAGCAAAAAGCAACAAAAAATCAACATAAATCAAGTTTGTACCGTGGAAATACAAGTTTTACTTAAAGTATATACATCTATGAAAAGATTTGCTTTGAAAAAACGCAGCTGATTGTAAACTGAAAGCAGTGAGGTAGAATTGATCCTATTTTTTAAAAATAAATGCTTTATTATCATTTTTGGGGGCTTACTTAGAAAATAAAAACTCGGGACATTACTTTTTTACTAATAAAGTATTTATCTTACAAGCTCTAAAAATTTGATTTTAGTTTAAAATTTTTAATTTTTTGATCTGCAGAAGAAACGGTGGACATTTGTTTTAATTCCTTTGTCTTGCGTTATTGTGCAAACTAGAGATAGAAACAAAAACTGACAGAAATAGTTATGAATTGCGTCGCAGGGACAGTTCATCGAAGAAAATTCAAATCAGCAAGAGATTTAAAGATAGAAAAAACTTAGGTTGCAATAATTCTTCATGCTGGTTTGCTATGACATTTTTAGGAACTTGTTAAAATGTCCTGGAATTGGGTGTCTCAACTCTCAGATGCCTGCAAAAAAAGAGTTGGAAAATATCTTATTAATAGATACCTGGGCCCTTTTCTGGAAGAAGGAATATTACTGAATCAGGTTTGAATGGATTTTCATTAGAGTCAAAGTCTCTTAGTTTTATGTCTCTTGCATATAGGTTAGGTTACAGAGTTTTTTCCTTTTTTTAAGTTGTCTGTGGATGGACCAATTCGCCTCAAAGATGTTGCACTTAACACGAGTTATATCAATGCTTTTCTTGAAGATGCAGATCTCCCGTTGGAATTCATTGATGGTTACATTCCAGAATTGTCTGTTACTGTACCTATGGCCAACCTTCTAAATGAGAACTGTTTATTTGAAATCAAAGGTCTAACACTAACTTTGCAGGCAAGATTTGTTAATTATTTTCACTCTGTTTTAGACAATTTTGTCAGAGATAAGTAAGTAAATTCCACGGTTATTTTCTTTAGGTTAAAAAAAGGGTCAATCCGTCTCAGTTCAACTCTTCTTTATTTTATTCGATGTATGAAAGTTTCTCTAGGTAATTATTACACCAATTTTATTATAAAAGTGTAGTTTATGAGTAGTTTAAAATTTTTACAGTTTAAATGTTGCTGAAGACTGCCTAAAACAAAATGATGTCACAGACAGTCCAGGAAGGCAAGATACTTCAAATAAATAAATAGAGCGCTTTCAGTGGCTCCAAAAAAAAACTAATGACAAATTTTTATCATATCTGGAGATGCAAATTTTATTTTTCTAGGTCCGGATCCGTTTTTGAAGCTGGGCATTCCAATGTTGGTGAAGCATCCGTGCTTGGTGTTGAGCTTTTAGCAGAAGCCATAGACTCTATTATACAGAGGGTTCAGGTTTGTGTTATTACGTGCACTGAATTACAAGACCACAGAAAAGTTAAAACCATCCTGTTGCCTTGTGTTTAAAAACTAGATATGCCTTTAATTTCTTGTACCATTCGTATTTTTCCTTAGGTATCATTATTAGACACAACTATTAGGATTGAGTATGTTCCAACAGTTGACCCTAAAGGTCTTGCACTGCAAATGAACATTGGACAAGTGAAGTACTCTGGAGAAGCTGTGAATTCAAGTGAAAGCATGCTCAAAACCTCAACAATCAAGAAAATTATTTTCGAAAATGTCGACATATTTAGTGATGAGTTTACATTCAGAAGAGATTTCGGAACCCCTGACAGAGACCTTGATGGCCAGGTGAGTTAATTTTATCATCGGAGAAAAACAAGTATTATGAGTATTTTCCTCATTTTGTAGGAGCGAGATCAGAACAAGTCTAAAGACAACAATGATCCACTTAAACTTGCATCTTTGACTGGCCGTCACGAACTAATTGTTAGATTTGGAGCTACAAACCATTTTGGGTTGCCACGATGTTTGGAAGAAGTTGAAGTAAACATTGGTGGAATTCTAGTTCACCTTTTTCCTCACCAGATTCATGCTATCAACGAAATTATTTCTGCTTTAGCTTCGACAAGGTAACTGTTTGCTTTTACGTTACCAATTTTTCTCTGTAATACATTTTTTCTTTGTAGACCACAACCCTTGGGAAATCTGGCCTCAAAGATTCCTGAGCGTGAACCCCCTTTAAGCCTTGAGAGTGTGATGCAACAGAGCTTGATCTTTGATTCTGGAGCTTTTATGTCAGGTCGAGGAGGGTGGACAGAAGAGCCTGAGAATGATATTAATTCTCGAAGTACAGAGTTCTTAGCCATGCCAAGGGTGACAAGAAATCAAAAGAAAACAGTCCTAGAAGAAGTGTCCCTACAGGTAAATGCATTAGTTCCCATCATATAGGAATTGTTGATAATGTTCGATTTTAATTTGTTAAGACGTCACCGAGAATCGTTCTTCGAGCTGCTAGCCTATTTGCAATTTTAATCGAAACTGATGAAGGTATTTCAAAACTCGGTGGAGAGTCGATGAAATCCTTGGCATTAGCAAAAATGCAAAAAGTTGCCTCAGTATTTTTTCAATTTGCTTCTAAACTCGAGGTCATCAGGTAGTTATTATATTATTTAAAGATTGTACTTTGCTCAAAAAAGCACTTAAAAAGGATTTATGATGAAAATTAGTAACTTAATACCCAGCAAAAGGGAATACGAAAACTCTCTTTTGATTGCCATATTTTTTATCAGAACTCTAAATTTTCAATCTAGACTACGGAGCAAAATTTTTGACGTTGCCAATGATTCCATACTAAAACTGCACCCTTGCTCACAAATTCAAATCGTTGGGTCTCCATTTTCTGCCATCTATGAGCAAGGGAAAACTGTAAGACGTTTGCAAAAATTTCGATTGAAAAAAAAACTTCAAACAAAAAAACTTATTTTGAAGGGTACCTCCACTCCCTTTCCGGATGACTTCATATCCAAAACGTCTGTAAACTTTGGACAGGTAAAATAATATTTACTTTTGATGCCCTTTTTTTTAATGTTCGAAGTTTTATCCTCTTAAAGAATATAAAAGTATCCGAATTATTTAGGTTCTTATCCGTGAACTACTTTGGCCTCTGAATGAGGAAAGCTTAGGAACGAGACCAACAATTGTGCCCTTGTTAGAGTTTGTACCAAATCCTCAAAACACTTCATTGAATAAACAGCCAGACTTGAAGTTGATTCTTAAGGTAAAATTTAACTGATTGTTAATATTCTGTTTTGATACATAATTAACATATGTTCAGGAAAGTTTCATATCCTACTCTGGAGTCAATGATGACAAAATAATTGAAACCTCCATGGCTTTGTCTCTAAATCCCTGCAGTATTAACTTTGATCCAGGTAAATGAAAAAAGTAAGTTTATAATTTTAGATGAAGCACAAAAAGTATTTTTTTAGGCTTGGTCGATCGTGCACACCTGTTGTTCAATTATAGCGATTTTGATCCCAACTGTCTCAAAACCCCAGGTTTTGTTTGTCATTCCACACTTTTTTGATCACATAAAAAATCTATCCCATATTTTCAGAATCTCCAACTGTTGACATCCAATCAGAGAATAAGTTTTCAAGCCTTTTGGGCAAGTGCTCATATTAATTATCTTTTTCTAAATAGATTTAAACATCAAGTGAATGTTTTTCAGTGAGTGTTGTATCATCAGAAGTTTTGCTGAACTTTTATGTTCCACAAGCTGATATGAGGAACCCCCCTGCCATACCTGTGTATGAATTCATTGAAGGATTTTGGTCAAGAAACGTGCATCCCGAAATTTTCCAAATTGATTTGGTAATAGTTTTTAGACATTGATTAGTTAAAGAAAGAAAGAAGGTTCCTTTTTTCTTCTATTTGCATTCAATTAGGGAGATGTTGAGCTGAATATTACTCGAGAGACTCTTTCTTCGCCAATGATTTTTCCATTGATTCAAACAGGCTTGCCATTAACTTTCAGGTAAAGTGAATGAACTCCAATGTACCTCGGCGTGTTCGAATAAATCTTTTTCATTATAGGAAAATATAACTACGGAAAAAATTCCTCTCATCATTGCTCGGAAGTCACAAAATAATATGGAAATAGTTGGGAAAAGAGCTGCGCATGTAAAAGTAACAGTGCAGGTGGGATGGATTCTTTTAAATAAATGCCATCTTTTTATGTGTATTTACTTACTTTTTAGACTACTGGTTTAACCGAAGGAACAATAAATCGGATAGGTTTTCAAGAAGACAGAAAATCCAATCCTAATCATTTTGGAACAAGTTTAAATCACGAATATTCTAGAGCTGGCGAAAGTGGCATCAAAATCGATAACAAATCGAAAGTTCTTGTTCAGGTTGGACAAAAATAAAACATTTTCAGCCCATCCCATGTTGATTTTCACTAACTTTGATTGTAGGCTTTGGATCATGGACGTCAGTTTAACAATTTGTGTATAGACCTAAAGTTAGATGAACTCAGTGTGGTTCTCCCTAGCAAACATACATATGAACTGGCAAGATCATTTGCTCATCACTTTCTTAAGAGCCTTTTTTTTGATAAAGTAAAATATTTTTCAGATTTATAATCGACTTGGCAACGATTTGCTACTTTGGACACCCATGTTTCCACGAGTCAAGCAATTTTTGTTCCACCAGCCAGTCAATGATCCATTAAGAGACTCAGACGCCGAATTCTCTAGCTGTGTCTCGGGCATTGGGCACAATACAAATCAAGACCAGATTGAGTGTGACATGCAGCAGAGCACGGAAAACTTATTTGACTTATTTCCCAAGCCTTCGACCCCCGGATTATCCATTCACACTGACACCTACGTCTCTCTTTTTATTAACAAAGGCTATGTTTCAATATGCTCAAATTCGGATTTCTCAGAGACAAGTTCAGGATACAAGATTTTCTCAGCTCTTTTGTCCACTGTAGAACTTCGCACTGCAGTAGGTCTAGAGAGAGACCCGGAGATTTGTTTGCTCAGCTTGTCAGTTCAGGATGGAAGCGTATCTTTTGGGCACACAGCATCAAGGTAGGTGTGGTTTGTTGGTGCATTTTTATGTTAAAAACTACTTGAGTTCTTCTAGTATCTTAAATGTCCGTGGGATACACTTTTGTGAAACTCCTGTCAGTGAAGAGCATTCTCATACTATTTTGAAAAGAAGTAATTGGATTCAGGTTGTTTGATTTGTTAAATTACTTATGAATTATATTATAATTTTGAAAAAAAATCATTTAGTTTGGAGCACCTGAAAAAAGTGGATGCGACCAGGGTCTTTTACAACTTACATCGAAGATTCTATTCGATTCAAAAGCTAATTTGAAAACTATCGATGTTGGCCTCAATTTATTTGAAACAAGTCTTTGCTGGGACCTTACTCCTGTTTCCACTCAGTGGGTCACTTGGCTTGCAGACTTTTTCACCGTTGTGGTATGGGTAGATTTTTATTTCCAACTACGATAGAATCATTTTACTACTTAAATCTAGGAGTATCCTGTTATTGGGTATATACCCCCAGCCATTTTGACTGAGATGAGATTTGACCTGTCACACTGTACAATAGATGTTTCTCACGCCAAACCAGACGGTATGCTGACCCTGGCCTTGGGAAAAGTCGGTATTCATTGCAGCCTCATTGACAACTGCAAGGATGTTAACATAGGGCTGAGTCTGGTAACTTTTTGATCCTTGAGCACCAACAATTGGGTACAGCAAAATATTTTTAGGAGGATGCTGGACTCTATACTTCAAACAATATTTCCATTCACCACTTGGCAGCAGTCTGCATAGCAGATTTGGATATTTTGGAACTGAACATCGTCTTGAAGGAACTCCCAAGGTTAGAAAACTTTATTTATATTGCAAACTATTTCCTGATATTTTTTTAATGCTAATGTTCACAGGCCCATTTTGGATGTTAATGCAGCTTGCAATCTTTTACGAATACGAACCTGCTCGGACACTATTTCTCATTTGGCAGAGGTGGTGAATTCTATTGCTGTTTCAGGTATTTCAAATCCTTATTTTTTGTCAAACTGTTGGTTGAGTCAGGCAAGAAATAATTATCTTTATTTTACACTTTCAAAGAACAGAACAGTAAAATCTTGAAATATTTTAGAAATCACTTCATGTTTCGGCTCATCGGTTTCATCTCAACATGCCTCAAGAGAAAATTCTGTAGAGCCCTCTCAGTTGCCAGTTTCTGAAAGAGTGGGTGTAACTCTTTTATTTTGTTTTAAATTAACTAGAGTGTAGCTTGTCCTCTTTAGGATACCATTATACCAGACCTTGCTGACGCCATGACCGAGCTTGACATTGCAAATAAACTGACAAGTAAAGCTCAGCCTGCATCTCAACTTCCTGATGGAAAAAGTCTCTTAAAGCAGTCTAAAAAGAAAACTTCGCAAGTTTTCTTTTTTCCTGATGAAAGCCATAAGCTCAGATTGGATTCCTCTTTCCCTGAGGGGCTAGGGATGGCAGAATCTTTTCACGAATCTAGATCCTATGATTTGGAAGCCTCTGATGATTCTTTGGAGGGCTTTTGTTTGCTTGACCCCGTGGGCACAGGATTTGCAAAAAATGGAGAACCGTCCGTTCAGGTAAATGGTATTTTAATCCAGATGTATGAAATTTTCATGTCTCGTAAAACATATAATTAAGCAAGTAAGTAGCAGCAAATAAATGTGATGCACAGTGCTTCTAATCGAGAGGAAGATGTTTCCTTTAAAATTAAAAAAACTTCTTTTCTTTTAGGTCCTTGACCCTGGACCCATTATTGTGGTTGAAAACTACTTTCCCATCCCTGAGGCATCCATTGATTATCTCAAAGCTCCAAAAGTTTTCCCACCATTTCAATCAAGGATAACCCTTAAGAAATTCTCTGTTTTGTGGCAGGTATTCTATATCACATTCAGTCAAAATATTTTCCATTTGCTTTGAGTCTCTTTAAAGATATATGGTGGTAAAGACTTGGCCCCGGCTACATCCTTTACACTCATTGGAGGTCAAACTGATCGAAGTCTTATTGTCTCTACGTCTATTGGAAAAGGAGGATTATCAGAAATAGTAAAGACGAGGGGTGGTCCTCAACGATGTGAAAAACAACTGATTGAGGTAATATTCATTGAATGTAAAAAAAGTAGATTTTTGGTACCAAATTTTGTTTCAGGTGTGCCTTAACAACATGAGTTTGCAACATGAAGTCTATCCTGAAAATTACAAGGAATCATCAAGGCAAATAATCGTCATCAAATCATTTGAAGTTCGAGACCGTTTGGAAACCTCTGATATCAACAAAATGATTAACCTTTATACCAATAAGGTACTTTTCGTATTTGAAATACCTTAGATTGGTTTCTAAATGTCTTTGATTTAATTTTAGGTTTTACCTCGACAAAGTAATGCCAACATGTTTAGCTTAAAATGTCTCAATCTTCGCACCGATGACGGTGGAATGGGACCGGTTCCTGAAGAAACCAACTTGACAATTTCTTTACAACCTATTCGAATAAACATAGACCAGGTGAGACTTTTCCTTCTGCCCAATTTTTTTTATTTTTTTCAATTGAACCCCGAATTTTCAGGACACGTTACTCTTTCTCGTCGACTTTTTTTCATCTGTATTTCCGACGCTGACTTTAAACCAGGGGATCGCAGATTCATCAGGTCCTCCAAGCCAATCAGAGGATAGTGATCTAACCATAAGATACTCAAAGTAGACTTAAAAAACTGTCATTTATATTCTATCAGATATTTGCAATAAGATTTTTCATCTTCAGGTCAAACGAAGCTGTCGAAATCGATGCTCCAGAAATCGGAACTGAAGCGGATGAACAGACAGATTTTTCGGGGCCAATTGAGGATGTGGAAGAACCAGAAGTCGATGGTGAATTTTTCACAGTCTTTCTTAAGCGATTATGTGTTTAAATTTTTCTTTTATAGAGCCCTCTACCCGATGTTTAAAGAGGCGCACACAACCCTACATAAGAACTTTCATCTTTTCTAAGGATGTACCAATAAGAATTGATTATTCTGCTAAATACCTTGATCTGTCACAAGTAACTGTCTTAAATTGATCACCAGAGAAGACTATAGTAATCCTCATGATCTTTATTTCTTTTTAGGGTACGCTCGCTGGTCTACTCACTGGTCTGACAAGTTTAAATTGCTCAGAGCTAACCCTGAAAAGAGTTTGTTATAGAAATGGAATAGTTGGTTTAGACAAGTTGTTTTCACTATTGGTGAGTCTCTAATTCAATTATCAATGATGTAGAGCCTTAAAGGTTAAATCATACTCTTAGCAGCAAGATCTACTTGAATCAAAGAGATCCAAACAGACCATGTTTTTTTTATTTTTTAATAATTTTTATTTGAATCCTGCTTTTTATCCCTTTTAAAGTTCAATCAATTGAGAAAGGATTTATTAACCTGATGATTATATTAGTTCCAGTAATTTGGATTTTTTTAGAAATGTCAAATGTCACTTTGATTGGCTGTTCTCATTAGAGGCAGTTAGTATGATTTAATCTCATTTATTGATGCATTTTTCAGATCACTGATTGGCTCTCTGACATTCGTCAGAATCAAATACCTCAAATTCTTGGCGGTGTTGGACCAATGCATTCCGTTATCCAATTGATGCAAGGTCTTAAAGATTTGATTTTGATGCCAGTTGAACAATATCAAAAAGATGGTCGGATTTTGAGGGGTCTTCAGCGTGGGGCTCACAGTTTCACCTCCTCAACTGCCATGTCCCTGCTCGATTTCACCAACAAACTGTTGGGGACAATTAAATTTGCAGCTGAGCTGGCGTTTGACATTATGTCGCCAGAAGGAAGTGTTGTACAAGGAAAGATACCACATCCGTCTATTGGCAGACGAAGACGACCCAACGGTACCCTGAGAAGGCCCAATGATGTTAGAGAAGGGGTCTTCAATGCACTTGCTATTGTTCAGGCGAGAAACAATTTCATGAAGCAAATCAGTTCTAATTTTTAAAACAGTAAATTTTCGTCATTAGGAGGGGTTCGACGAGACTGCCAGGTCTTTGGCACAAGCTGTTGCAGCAGAACATTCAAGGTAAGTCAAAAACTGATTGTCAATTAAATATGTGAAAATTAATTATGAGACATTCCAGACGTGGCATAACAGGAGCTGTGGGTGGAATCCTTCGTCAAGTTCCTTCTAATTTGGTGAGAATAATAACCAGAATAGTTTAGGACTTTTCCCTAACAGAGATCATTTGAACCCCAACCAGGTGCGCCCGGTGATTTTAGCTACTTCTGCAACCACCAATGTCCTCGAAGGGGTAAAATGTCACGTAGTTCCAGAAACTAGGAGAGACGAAGAAGACAAGTGGAAGCAGATACAGCTTTGATAATATTGGAAAAAAAATCTTTCGATGCAAAATTCAAGTTTCCCTGACCCTTGTACTGAATTTCGTAAGGCAGGAAAGTCTTTGTGATCTTGGCATGATGAATGTGATGTTCACCATACTAAAACTTCTATATGCAAGGGCATTTAGATTCAGACAAAGAAAAAAATTTTAAGTGAATATTTTTAATTATAGTCTCTTGAGGTCTGCTAGGAAAAGCTTCCAATTTTTCTATGTATCCCATCTTGTTTTACGCTTTTTATAAATAATTTTTGTTTGTCAGATATGCCATATACAAAATATAATCAGTATCTCATTGAAGTTGAAATTTGATAAAAATAGCTAAAATAATTTATTTCCTTTTTTCTTGAAACACCAACGAAAATTGCTCTCAACTGACGTTTACATCGATAAACCAAAATAACCTTGAAAACTTAAAAAAAATGCTTTCAGGTTTGAGTACAAAAGTCGACAACTAAAATATTCACAATTTCTTGCGGAGGAAATTCTTTGAATTCAAGCTCAAGGTTATAAATGTATTACTTTTGAGTTTCCGCCGCCGGTGCGTTAACTTAATAACTTGGTCCTTGAGGATACCTGTTGAATGGTTGCCTCGTTGCCATGCCATAGGGGTTATTTGGCACTTGGGCATTTGGAGGCGCAACTGGAGCCTACCAAGACAAAATAAAAATTCTTATTGTGTAATTGATGCATCTTAATTGATTTGAAGGAAGATTACTTGAAAACGATTGGGGGCTTGCTGCATTTGAGGAACTGCAAAACCTTGCGGGTACTGTCCAGAATTTTGCTGGTGTTGCACATTGTTTTCCTGAGTTTGAAAAGCCTGTCCTGGCTGTTGAAGAGGTGCCATAGGTCTCTGTGGACCCATTTGATAATAGTTTGATTTTAAACTGTTGCCTGAAGGTGATCCTATTTTGAAAAGAGCCACATCAATAAAGGCCAAAGAATGTCAGCAGAATTAAGTTTTTACCGGGTAATATTGTGCCTTGAATCACTTGATGTTGTCCAAGATGCTGATGGGGTGGCTGCTGTTGAGTTTGAGGAACACCCGACTGCATAACTTGAGGAGCCGACACCGGTGGGTAACCAGAAACACCCTGAGGAGCCACAGAATAATAGCCCTGTAAAGCAATTAAATGTAGAAGCGTGTTTATTCCCATACAAAATGACAAGGAAAATTAACAATTTAAGATTGCAAGATGTTTTACCTGAGGCATTGATGTCATTTGGGTGGTTTGGAAAGAGCTTTCTTGAATATGCTGCTCAACTTTTGCTGTGGAGGGGTTAGAGGCCTTGAGAAAAAAGATTTTTGAAAAAAATTGAAAAATTCAATTTTAGATCTATTCTTTTTTAAATGAAGTTATTGTCTCAAAACCTAAACTTAAAATCTACTCAAATTTTTCGCTTAACTCAAAGAAAGGCAAAAACACGTTTTTAGGTACCTTTCAAAACCTTTAGGGTTTATTTCAGAAAATGAAACGAAATGATCTCTGGATTTTACTACCTGACTGGAAACACTAACTTGATCGTCTTGGATTGGTGGATGAGGCTGTTGTGCAGGCACTGGTGGTTGCTGCTGCTGAAGTGGATCGAATTCTTTACTCTCTTCAACACCTGCAAAAGGCCGTTGAGATGAGCCGTTTGCAACGGTTGCTGTCACTCTGAAGAAGTTACAAGTTTATTAGACAGCAACAAAAATTTACCTTTTTCTTTTACTTGAATTTACCTGGATTCTTGAATAGGGGTTTCGTCAAGTTTTAGACTGGTAAGTTCCTAAAAATTAAGTTGTAAAATATTTTTTTCGTTTCTTTAAATTGATCAAATTTTTAATCAAATTTTCATTCAGAATCTGGTTTAAGGACGCGAGAAAGGTAGAATTTTTCTTACTTGGTCTTCTATGGAATCAAGCAGATGGTTTATTCTATCTCGAATAGCTCTAAGCTCATGCTTTACGTTAGAAGGGACCTTGGCCGACTTGGTATTTTGGGTTTCTACAAGTTTTCCATTGACGAAAAGAGTCAATTTAAGCAATCTGAAAACAAAAATATGAAAGCTGTTCGCGTAAAAAGGTCATATCATATTTCAGCTTTTTCTTGAATCAAATATTATTTTGAGAACTTTGACGTTTAGCACATTCCTTTACCTTGAGTAGGCTATTGCATTTGCGAGATCAGCAGAATCGAAAAGTGTTATCTAATAAAAGGAGACGATAACGTCGATTATTAGTGCAGACATAAAATGTTTCCTAACTAAATCTCCGTCTTCGTCTTTATATTTGAGAGTGATGTCATCAGATGATGTAAGTTGGTCTCTGTAGACGCGCTGCATCATAAGTATCAATTCATCATAGGTGATGTCTTCGTTCTGAAATCCAACAAAAGATTGGAAGACGTACTTTCAGAAATTGAGTTTCTTCTTACCATGATAGGAATCCTCCGGACATCATCGCCCAAAGTGACCTTGATAATGAGTTTTCCAGTTAAGTCATTCATCATTGACACAAAATTTGAAGTCTTTCTAAACAAAGATAAATAAAATTTGGATTATAATACCTAAGGGTCCCCAAAAGCAACTACAATCAATATATTTTCAAATACAAACTTTTCGATAACAAAAAAAGGATTGCTCGAATAGACCAACGTAAAAATCACATTTTGATTTTTCCAATCATTAGATATCTCTAAATAGAAAGTTATGAATACGGATTGCAGATACTGAAATTATGAAAGAATATTTAGGGAAATATTTTGACACTGCACGAGAGCAATAGATATCTTCACATTCTTCTAGTTAGCAAAAAACACCCAACTCTGTCTCTGGGAATAAGTCTCAGTTCTGATCCATATTTTAAAAACACATTTCCAGCGGTCTGTTGTGGGTTTATTCCTATTCCGTCTTCAGTGATGATGGCAGATGTGGCTGGTGGGACTTTAAACTCTTCAGCAGCAAACTTCAGCACTGCAGTGAATGGGGTATTTTCTGGAACACTTAGTACCTACAAAAAGCAATTTTCAATTAAACATCTTGACTTATTTACTTCACTTAAAATCGAGCTCACCTTGAAGGGAAGTTTGGGATCAGAGGTAAGAATGATTTTGAACGTTACTTTGGAGCTCGTCGAAGCCATTTCAGTCTAAGACTCCTGACCAGAAACCAGACGAATTGAAGTGGTGTGTGTTCAGAACTTGTAGAAATATGTAGCAGAAAAGCAGATAGCCTGTAGTTCAAAATTAACACTGAAAAGTTGACTTGTCATGCACATTGCACGCAGCTGCCTGTACACGTCACCCACCAAACCAAAGAGTTGGTCTTGAGAAGGATCGGATTAAGGCACAAACAAAAATACCAACAAACCGTGATAGATGAACTTGCACAGAAAACAGAATTGCTCCCTCAAACAAGATTTTTTATAATTCTGCAGAGAAAATTCTATTTTCAAAAATTAATTTTTCCACTTGTTTTATTATCTTCAGCTGCTATTATTTATGCATTTTCTTCTTTTGCACGCCGCACGCGCGTCAAATGTAAACAAACAAAGAAGTAATTTTCCATATAGCCATGAAAACACGTTTGAATCAGCTGTTTCAGATTTAAAACCCAGTAATTTTTGAGCTCACCAATTGTGCCCATTTCCCAAACCCTGGATGTAACTAAAATAGTTATTCCCCAACCCAACCTCCCTACTACTGGAATCTAAACCAGCTCAAAAAAATTGATCCTATTTTTTAAAAATAAATGATTTATTATCATTTTTGGGGGCTTACTTAGAATTAAATTATTGGCGCGAATCGCCAACCTAATGGAAGACTCCTCAGATCTACCCTGATTGCTCACCCTGTTAACCTGATCAAGCTCACGAATGCTGATTCTGGATAATATAGCGGGCCAAATATAATACCCACATTCCCCCCCAAGTAGTGGCTAGAATGCAGGGTAACAGTGTGGACCGGACTGATCTCATCAGAAAGACATTCCACACTTAAGTCTAACGATTGACACCCGAAATGGACTCGGAACATCAGCTGCTCCTGCTGCGGCAAACATCTTGTCTGAAGTTTGTGACCACCCAACTTCCCGACTGAAATTGGTATCCTAGAACCACAAAATGCACAACAAACATTATATAAGGGCTCTCCCTCAAAAAGGCTATATCCTGTGCATATGGACATCAGGCCCCAGCCGACTTTCCCCAAACTCCTTATCACTGATGGGAAACCTGGCAAAAGCTCAGGAACTTCTCCTATGCCCCCAAATGTGAAGAAAGAAAGGATGGAGGCAGTGATCATATACGATACAATGCACCCATCTATCCATCTACGCATCTATTATATATATAAAAGAACGGTCGATTTTTTTCTGTAGATCTGCGTGTTTCAACCAGAGACATCGAATATATAGACTACGCACCTCTGCCTGAGTAGCTGGAAGAATTTTCACAGTAGTAAATTAATGGTTTACCAGCAGCTGAATCGGTGCGGCCTAGCTGGGTCAGCTGTTGGTAAACCACCTCTATGATTTTTGGTCGCTTGCGTGGTCTATGTATTCAAAGTCTATGGTTTCAACCATGAATGTGATTTGTCGAGCTCAAAGAAAAAAACAAAGTGTTTGATTAGTTTCTATGGGCATTGTATAACCCTGCGCATCAACCTGCCACACCGTTGAGCAATCAGATGAGATGATTTTTTGGAATTTATCTAGCTTGAATTTTCTTCATATTTCTCTAAGGACTGAGATTATTGTGTTTCACTTGACATTATAAATGATCTATCGTTGCATTAATTCCCAATTAATTTCCCATCTCCAATTTCGATCGAGGTTGCAACATTTGTTTGTTTTTGTTTGCGCTTTTAGGTTAGCGAAAAATGGATCACGAAAAGAAATTTCCCATAGAAGTGTACAAAAATGATCGAGCTGTTATTGTTTACAATTACACACCTCAAATTTAAAGAGTCGAAATATAGAAAATGAATTTTCTAGGTTAAGTGTGGGACAAGAAAAATGGAATTTATGAGCCCTTCCACAGAGAACCTTGCCAAGTAAGGAATATATTTGTACGTGCTTTTAGAGTGGGGACAGTTTTCATCAAAAAGGTTCTATTTCAGAAAAGCAATAAACCATTACAAGAAGAAGCTTCGTTCTGCCAATCAAGACGATCTGAACCATTGTATTCGACAGCTCCACAAGATTCCTGTCAATGTGGGTCTACTAGAACAGACAGAAATAGGAAAGGTAATTAGGACCAGAATTTTGCCACTCGAAATCAATTTCTTAAATTTAGACACTAGTATTTATTTACATGTGAATCATCATATTTTTGTAGGCTTTAAAGTATGCAAGAAGAACAAACAATTTAAATGAAGTTGTTGTCCGTCAAATAAATGATCTTCTAAAGAAATGGAGGGATGTTGTCTCGAGAGAATTGTCTGAAGAAAATGGTAAGCCAATAGTGTTATTGAATAATTCCTGAAAAACTGACATTTGTTTGATGGGTAGAAGCCACAAATTGTTCTGCTAGCTTCACCTATCCGGATATTTCCAACGTATATCATCACACTCCAGGATGTGATGAGAGAAAACTAAAAACCAAGAGTTCTCGCGACGAAAAGCGTTCAAGTAGCCACTCTGCACACAAAAGTGATCATCATAAAAAATCCCATTCAGGCTCCAAAGAAAAAACCTCATCAAAGCACAATCATAAAAACCAAGAAAGCCAAAAGGATCGCCACCATTCAGACAAACAAAAGGGGAAAAGTTTCAATGATGAAAAGTACAAAAAAATAAAAACTGACTTCAAGGAGGACAACTTTGAAAGAGCAATTGCTGCATCAGATAAGATCATTACTCAAAATAAGCAGTTGAAACCTAGGTGAGCCATATTGGAGCTGACTTACCTGTAGTTTTTGATACTTTATTGTTAACTTTTTAGGGTTCTTCAGAATGGCATTGCTTCCATTCCATTGGAAAGTCCAACATTGGCCCCTTTCAAACCTCCTATGCCTATACTTCAAGTTCCTACTGATTTGAATCCCAATTATCGTCCTTTGAAGAAATCAACTCTGATAGCCCCAATTCCTATTTCCAGACGCGTGGTTTCACGCCAATCTTCTGAAGATGAGGAGCTTTCCAATTTGTTACTGAAATCAAAGAATTCGAAAAGAACTGCTGTATATTCTGGAAGTAAAAGGTATGGTTTATAAATTTATCTGACATTAGTGGGTCCTAAATCAAGCATCTCGTTTCAGATCTGCCTTTGGCGGCACAGTTCCGTCTCTTTATGATCTTTGCATCCACGTGCTTCAGGAGAATGTTAACGACATCGCTGAATGTGGTGGTTTGCCGTACGACATCCTAGAGCCTGTTTTATCGCGAGCATCTCCAGATTGTCTTGCAACTATTGAAGAATACAATCCATACTTGGTGGAGAGTACTGGTATTATAACTGACTAATTAAATAAAGAAAAAAAATTTTCAGTGTCTAACGGAATTGTCTATGTAAATCAGAGAAGAAATTTTTTGGCATACCTAAAAAAGTGATTGAAAAAATCCTCATTTTTCAGATGTTCTCTGGGAACGTTTTTGTCATCGACACTTTTCTCGCGACAAACCTCTTAATGGAGAAAGTTGGAGAGAAATGTTTCTAAGAAAGTCAGAAGAACTAGAAGTAAAGTTGGGAATGCTCACTGTCAAAGTTCAACAATCGTACAAAGATGTAATTTGAACAAGATCTGTAATTTAGTGCATCAAATCTGACGTTATTTTGATTTAGGTAAAAAACAATCATCGGAAGACTAAACTGGCTTACGTCAATACTATTGCTAAACCTCCAAGGAATATCTTACGAGCACAAGCTAAACATGGAACAGGTTTAAATTTCCACACTATAAAAATCATATTGATGAATAATAATTCTGAAAGGGTTGTTTAACTTAGTCCAGATTGAATATTAAAAAACCTTGTTGATCATGTATGAACGATAAATGCAGAAACATTGAAACAAACTCTAGGCAGGCATTTCATGCAACTTTACAAAAATGGAATTATTGTAAAGTGTGTTTTTTAGAATGCCAGAATAAGTTTTCCCATTGAAAGCTGTAGAAATTTGTCATGTTTTTTATAAAAAATAACTTTTATAGACAGATAAATTTTTTTATAGGTTTACCATCTCATCAGATACCTTTAACCAAAATAGCAGGCCCTCCAAAGTCTCTCACCACAAATATTCCATTGAGTAATTTTTATATTATTTCAAATGATTAAAGAGGAACATTTTAATCACTTTGACTGTCTTTTAGGCTTAAGGGGAAAGACGAGCTTGGCTCCCATGATGATCAAAACCCTGAAACTCATGAAGGGAGTGAAAAACAACTTTCGAAAATAAAGCTCAGTGCTCCACGTCTTCACCATTTTATTTTGCAATCAATTTTAAATCTATTATTCTGACATTTATGACCACATACCACATATATTCTAGGACTACATAATTACCATTCCCCTAAATTAGACTAAACTTTTCCAGTAATTGAGCCAAATTGGTTTATCAGCTCATTCCAAATACGTTACTAAAGTAACAAATAATTTACTCAAACGCAGAGTTTTCAGGCAGAACTAAATTGTATTTGAAAGTTTCTTATTCACCATATATATACTTCAACAACACTTGACTGTTTAACATCAAAAGGTGTTGTGTCATTCATCAATATGTAAACAGTCACAGTGTGAGGTACTAAATAAACCTTTTTCATTCCACTTGTTCATGTTACAATACAACGTGGCCTCTCCTTTTTAATCCTGAATCCCACATGCTGAAAATGTAATATTATTGACTTTGATTGATTAATCCACCGATCTCACAATGAAAACAAGTAGTGTTAGACACAGATATATACTTACCTTTGAGTATATTAGAAAAAATAACCGCAAATTCGAACCAAGGTAAGCAGACACACAAAACAATATTTATTTTTGCGAAGAAACATTCAGAAACAAATTTTTTTAAAGAACCTAAACTTCAATAAAAGTTTTACAGACAAGGTGATGCAAGTGTTCGAAAACTGATAAACCTGGTTGGACATCCTGAATTCAGGTAATGCAGAACAATTACTCCATTTTGTTTTAAATAATGACGAGCCCTCGAAATTCTCATGGAACTTTCTCTCCTCTAAATTCTTAATGGATGAAATTGACCGCAAAGTTTTATGACAATGAAGATCATATTCACTTGTTTCAATAGCCATCAGGTTTCACACTCTTGGCATATCTTTGTCAATTCGTTCAGTCATTCAAAGTATAGCCACAGCGAACTATTTTACAAACAGAGAAACTGGTATTTCCAGAAGGGTCGCGGAGCAAGACTTGTTGTCTGCTTAGAAAGAATTTTTTCGAAGATCAGAGGTTTGCAAAGTGGTGTCTTTTTCCAGCCATGAGCTTACTAACAAAATTTTCAAGTTCAGGCAAGATAAGTTCATAGAATGCTGTTTTGTTATTCCTATTTTTCATACGTCACTTCATCGTATAAATGTTAGCAATAATTAGACACATTGCAAATCACTTTCACGCTTTTTAAAATGCCCATTCAAAGGTTAAATGAGTGCCACAGTGTTGACTTTGAACAATCGTTTAGTTACAATCAAGATAAAAGCCTCGTCTTAAAGCATTGTTGACTATAATTGTCCTTTAGAGCTAAAATCAAAAATTGATACTTCCTATGATATTAACTTCCCTTAGGTAACATGGCTGACCGAAAAGCTGAGTTAGAACGCAAGAAGTTGCGTTTGCAGCAAATGCGCGACGAAAAGGAGAGGCGAAGAAAAGAACGCGAAAAATTAGATGCAGAAAATGCAGCAGCTACCTTGATTGGAAACAGGGCAACCTCAGAATCACCCTCTCGAGCTCAAGGTAAATTCCAAGAGGATTAATATGTAGGGTATTAGAAGTAATTTTTTATTTTTCAACTAACAGGTGGGTCAGCAGATCGCCTAGGTTTACCACGAGATGATGCACGAGCAAGCATTGACCGTGTTTTAGCAGACGTAGGGATTGCACCAGTTGACCTCGTTTTGAAGTCTGTTGGAGCAGGTAAATGCTTTTTTTGAAATACCTGTTAATTTTTTTACAACTGATTCAAACCCCCTTTTTAAGGCTCTTCACTTACACCCAGCCAATCGAGCTCTTTGTTGGATGGGCTCGTAAATGCCATGGATAGAGGTTCAAGCAGCGATACCTTCAGTCTTCAAAATCACGGTCAACACCTGCAAGTATATTTTAACACCAAAAGAAAACGAATTAGAATGTGTCACTAAGATAAAATAATTTTGCAGCCTTCATCTCTCAAAACTTTGAGTATTGCGGCTGTTCAGTCAACCAATATACCCCCAAAAGAAATTGTACACTATGCAAAACAGACCCAAACAATTGAGTCTGGTCCTATGGCAGCTGTGGACTCCATGATTGCATCAAGAAGGAGTGGAGCTGGATTGGATTTTTACACTTTAGCATTGTAAGAAAACTTTTATTACAAACTCGATTGTAGTGTTCACTTTTTTCTGATTTTTTTAGCAATGACGAAGTAGATGAACTTTACGAAGAGGATTCTCTTCCGGGAATGGGATCAGGAGGGTCGGGCTCACCATCTGCTATGGCATACTTGTCTCAAAAGCTACCACCTGGTACAATAAAATTTTAAGGATTCTCAATAGCCATTGAGCTCTTTCATTGAAATAATGGTGTTTATTAAAAGCAAAATTTAATCAGGGTTTCTGCCTCACGGGATGCCAGAAGTGAAAGACGTAAAGCCAGCAGTCACAAAAGAAGAAGAGAGTGAGGAAATAGCAGAAAGAAAAAGAAAAGAGGAGGAAGAAAAGAAAAAGCAAGATCTCTCTGAAGAAGAAAAGCAGGTTGACTCAAACTTCTTCCACCTAATCATGTAAATAATTATAACATTTAATTTTTTTACAACTTTTTCTTTTTAGGTAATCATGATTTCTGAGGACTTCCTGAAGTTTTTCGACCGATCATCTCGGCTTGTTGAGAGAGCTCTTTGCGAAATTGCTGACAACAACATGTTTGTCGACTATACTGGAAAGTTTGGAGAAGAAGAGCAGGTAATTAGTCGATCTTAAGACATTTGAACTGACTCCTCAATATTTTCAAGTAATTACGATTAATTCTTCTCTTTGAATTTTAGGAAAATATGGATGGTGAAAAGGGTGGAAGTGGTATGAAGCTATCATTGAATCGTTGCTTTTCTGACGAGAGGTGGACGAAGAATCGAGTAAGTAAATTTAACGTTTGTAAACTTTTTGTATTTTGATTAAAAAAAGGGGGAAACTTTTAGGTTGTTACCTCCATGGACTGGTCATCAGTATTCCCAGGTAAAAAATTGATATTTTCCTTTTTCCCCAGACCTCTTTCTAATTGTAAGCATATTTTGGCTCTTTTAGAACTTCTTTTGACAAGCTATGACAAAAATGTCGATTCCGTTCACGATCCTGACGGCATTTGTTTAGTATGGAATACAAGATACAAGAAAACAACCCCTGGTAAAGTTACGCAATCAAATCATATTGTTAATGAAACTGGCAAAAAAACTATTAAAGTGGTAAATTCAAAAACGAATCAATTGAGAATTGGAAACGCTTTCATTTGTTGATCTTTTATCAGATTTTGTCTTCTAAGATATTTCTTTTCATTAGAACACATCTTTCATTGTCAGTCTCAAGTCATGTCTGCCACGTTTGCAAGGTTTCACCCCAACCTTGTATTAGGGGGAACATATTCAGGACAAGTATGTATTGTTATCTTGGCCGCTGTGTTCTGAAATTTGATAAGCTTGACGAATATATTTAGATTGTACTTTGGGATAATCGGGTGGGTCAGAAGCGGACCCCTGTTCAACGATCACCCTTGTCGGCCCTTGCTCACACGCATCCTGTTTACTGCATGAAAGTTGTAGGATCCCAGGTAAAAGCTCGAATTTCTTGAGGCGCCACAGAACAATTAAGGTAGTTTAGATTGATCTTAATTTGTCTCCAGAATGCCCACAACCTTATTTCAATATCGACTGATGGGCGTCTTTGTTCGTGGAGTTTGGATATGCTTTCTCAACCACAAGAAACATTGGAACTCCAACACAAGCAGGGCAAGCCTGTGGCAGTAACTTCACTAGCCTTTCCTTACGGAGACGTAAACAACTTCATAGTTGGAAGCGAGGAAGGCCATGTATACTCTGCCTGTAGACATGGTAGTAAAGTGGGGATTACAGACGTATTTGAGGGCCACGTGGTGAGTTGTCATTCAAGATTTGTAAAACATCAATCTGAGGAGAAAACTTGTTTTTTCAGGGAGCCCCCGTTACAGGTCTCAGCACACACGAAGGACAAGGGAGCCTCGACTTTAGTCATTTATTTTTGACCTCTTCAATTGATTGGACTATAAAGCTTTGGAGCCTGAAGGACAATAGGCCACTTTATTCATTTGAAGACAACGGGGATTATGTGTTTGACGTTGCTTGGTCACCTGTCCATCCTGCCTTGTTTGCAGCTGTTGATGGAAACGGCAGACTTGACTTGTGGAATTTGGTTTTAAAAAAAATTTTTACGATCTAATTACGTCCATCACAAAGTTACCCCTTTGCAGAATAACGATACCGAAGTCTCAACTGCATCTATCGTAGTGGGTGCTCCAACAGGCGGAGAGGTCACGGGTAGCTCTGTTGCACTAAACCGTGTTTCGTGGACACAGTCGGGACTTCACGTAACAGTGGGCGATGATATGGGAAAACTTTGGGTAATTGTAATTCACTCGAGGATTGAAGGCAAAAAAAATATATTCTGACACTTTTCAGGTTTATGATGTTGGAGAATCCCTGGCTATTCCAGGCAGCGACGAATGGTCAAAGTTGGCCCACACATTGGCAGACATCAAGCAAAACAAGAATGATCAGGCATGAGCTTTTTTTAAGACTCCAACTACAGAACCCTTTAATTTTATAAATTTCCAGGAGGAGTATGACAGATCTTTGAACCCGACATCGGGAGTAGGTAATAGCTACTCAATGTCTGTTGCCCCGCTTGGAGTAGTTCCTGGTGGATCAGGACCCAACAGTCTCTCCTCATTAACATCAATGTCCTCATCGCCTATGCGCTAAAAACGTGTTGACTTTTGTGATTAACATATTTAAAAGTTGATGATGGTCTAAATATTAAGACGCTTTTTACATAAAATTCCATCTCAACAATAATTGATGGACAAGTGTGCTTTTCTTTAAGTGTTAAAATATTCCTTTGAAACCTGCACTTGCAATTACCTGAACCAAAGCAATTTTTCGCAAGGTAGCTAACATCTATATATTTATATTATGAATGCTTATAACCATTTCCTTTGTGACCATATTACTAATTAATAATATTCTAAAAAAAACGCCCATTGTGATGATTGGTGTCATTTAAACTCTGATAAGATGTTTATGAAAATTTCTTATTTTGTAAGCATGTTTGAGTTTAATAAAGCTATAATAATAATAATTAAAGATATTTATAAGCCTTTCAACTCCCCTGTGCTGATTTAAATAACTGTGAGGGTCTAATTATGAGTGCTGTTATGTAACAATCACTAACTATCTATTAAACATGAAGTTTTCAGAGCATTATCATCAATACAAATTTTGCAATAAAGACTTTTTTGTATTTCTCAATTTTTGTGTGGTTTTTATTTATAAGTGAATGAAAGCTGATTTTCCAGGTTTTTAAGTACAAAGATTTAGTTGAATGATTCTAACAGAAGTCTCAAACTGTTTCAGATGATTCGAATGAAACCCAGGCCCAATCTGGTGGATTAACAGACCAAATGGCTGCAATGCTTTTGAGAAAAAAAACTTTTGATGGAAAGTATTACATTGCACGACTCTACTAAAAAGGCTGTGATCCTCTAAACTATATCTGGAATCATTCACAATTCTCAATGCAGTTATTTTTCCAAATAAAAACGTTTCATCGAAAAGTTAAAGTTAACACTTTTTCCTGGAACAAAGTATAAGGAAAAAGTGAACTTATCTACGAAACTAGGTTTCGTGACCGCCACAGAGTTCTACACTGTGTAGAATCTGTGGAACATGATTCAGCAACAGCTGAATCTGTTTCATTCAGGAGCAAACAATTTAAGTGGGAAGTTGTACTGTCTATTTAAAATTCGATTGTTGAGATTTAGTTTCTGTTCTAGTGTTTTATATTCATATGATAGATCGGACGCTCCCACCAATTCTTATGAAGAAGAATTAGTGTAGCAGATAAGTCACTATCTTGCCACTAGGAAAAAGATATGATAAGAAAGTGCTGATAAAAATGAGCCGAAGGTCAATTATTGTCCGGAATCTAGACATATTTTATATGGAATCAAACCCTAGGAAAAGTTTTTACTTTTTTCGAGTCTATTTGTCAATTTTATATGAAAATCGATTGAGTTGATAAGAAAAAAAATTAAAAATAAAATGACTATTTTTTCCTAAATATTTTTCGAATTTATTTTACAATCCCTCTTACGACATCAGATCTAATGAAATAGAATGAAGCAATCATAAGTATCAATAGATGGACCCTTCATCTATAACACGAGTGGAGAAAGGAAATAAGGATCTAAATTTCAAAAGTCTTTCATTATAATTGTCAAAAATGTCATCCATTTTTAATTCTGAGCAGAATAAGCTCATCATTTTTATGATATTTACTGGGATTTTTTTTGTGGTAAGTATTAAATTTTTAATAAAGTAAGTACCTTGCTCTGGCTTTTTAGCCCCATAGTACCAAGGTGAGGGGGTTGGGGTCCATATCTATCTTTGCAACCTGCTTAGCATCTTTTGTTTTGTAAACATAGCCCCCCTATGCCCCAGGGGCAAGGCTAGGGATATGAAATCAGCGCTATTTTAACCACGGGGTTCAGCAGAGCCTCTCTGCCAAATTTTATTGATATTGGTCCAGTGGTTCTGACAGCTACTGACACACTTTGAACTTTATTCATGTAGATATTTTCATTAAGGTTGAACTAGTTGTGGGTGAAACATCAAACTGCACAGCTTTGGTGGCAGATTCATTCCATATGTTGTCAGATGTGGTTTCTCAGGTAAAAATTAGTTTTAACTTGGAGAGAGAAAAAAAGGTGATTTCTGATGATTTTTGCAGGTTATTGCCTTGGTGGCTATGACATTGACCCCCAAAAAATGGTCAAAAAATACTTATGGATTCTCAAGGTGATGGGTCTTAAAAAAAATATATTTCTCAACAAAATTATAACTATAAATTCCTCTAAGAGCTGGTGATTTTGGTGCACTGACAAATGCAATTTTTCTCGGAGCCCTTTGTCTTTCAATATTCATCGAAAGTATCAAGGTAAGGGTAACAATTGTAGAGATACCATGTCGTTTCGCCTACAGGACATTTCGACTACTGTCGTTTTGCCTACTATGATGTTTCGCCCACGACGGTTCGCCTACTATGACGTTTCGCCCACAACGACGACTTACCTAACCTAACCTATCCAAACCCAACCAACCCCCTAACCTAACCCTGCAGGGCTACCTAAACGGTCGTCGTCGCCGTAGGCGTAGGCAAAACGACAGTAGTCAAAACGGCAGTAGACGAACCATCGTAGGTGAAACATCAGTAGTCGAAATGGCAGTAGGCGAAATGAAGTTTTCCAAATTGTAGATATATTTGATTCATTGTCACATTTTCTTAATGTCAAGTTTATTCATGTATGAGGACTGTCCCTGAGATCGAATATGAGAGAACCTTATGCGATCCTGGACTTGGGATAATGTTGACCCTGAGTAGTCGCACATGTCTCTCTATGATAATCTTAGAATAAAAGAACGTAACAAATGCTATAAAATACTTTATTCTCATGAGTACAAAAAAACAAAAAATGAGTTAAAGTAAACTTTGATATGCTAAACTAAAATGTATAGGGCCTAGTTATCCAATACAAATCTTACGTTAAAGAACAAGTAAGTAAAACTAGTCAACATGTTTCGGTGCAAAAGCCTATTTATCCACATGGGAAGCTGAAGCTCAGTGATCAATAGTGCTTGGGTTTAACCTACCTTCTAGTTCACCTACCCCTAGTTTGCCTCTCACTGCACCCAATCCCCGAAGGATAAGACCCAAAAGGTTAGGTTAGCAACAAAATATGTTTCCAGGAATAAGGCACGGATGATGACCCCCATAGGGTTAGGCCCAGAAGGTTAAGTTTGGTTGGCCCAGATGATATTTTATTGCTAACCCAACCTAACCTTCTGGACCTTACCCTACAGATCTTATTATCCGAGGACAATCCCTGTAGGGATAGGCCCAGAAAATTAGGTTAGCCATAAAATAGGCCAACAGGAATTAGGCTCGAATGATGAGCCCTACAGGGTCAGGCCCAGAAGGTTAGGTTAGTTTCGGTTAGCCCAGATGATATTTTATTGCTAACCTAACTTAACCTTCTGGACCTTACCCTGCAGAGCTTATCATCCGGGCCCAACTCATGCAGGGTTAGGCCCAGAAGGTTAGGTTAGCAATTGAATAGGGCCACAGGAAATAGGCTCGAATGATGAGCTCCATAGGGTTAGGCCCAGAAGGTTAGGTTAGGTTCGGTTAGCCCGAATGATATTTTATTTCTAACCCAACCTAACCATCTGAGCCTAACCCTTCAGAGCTTAATATACCTTTAGAAGGGCTGTTGGGCTATCAGGTCTATAATTCCTCCTCTGTTCAGACCACCTCCCTTGTTACCTGAGTAAATTATAACCTTAAAGCTGATTTTTTATTATTTCAGAAATTTTTTGATCCTAATGAAATAGAAGATCCAAGATTGGTTTTTATTGTAGGATGTATAGGGCTAGCAATAAATTTGGTAAAGAAAATCAATTTCAAAAATTTTGTCATTTACTTCATCTGAACTTTTAACTATCTAGTTAGGAATGTACTTTTTCCATGGGCATGCTGGACATGGTCACAGTCATGGTGGTCATAGTCACAGTGATCCTGAAAGTGGTCATGGTCATAGCCATTCAGATCACAGCCATGCTGATTGCAGTAAAAAGGACATTGAATTACAGAATATGTCCTTGTCCAAAGACCATCAGGATCCAGTAAGTTGGATTGAAGTGAGAAAATAAGGTTTTCATCAAAAAAAAAGTTTCTTTTAGGAACAGGGTACTGCCCTCATGCAACAACCAAAAACATCAAAAAAGAAAAGAAATGGTCATCAGCTCAATGTTAGGTGAAGACATGAATAGTAAAATTAATTGGATGAAAATATGTGAAAATTTATTTCATCTTTCAGAGGAGTTTATTTGCACATTATGGGAGATTTTTTTGGCTCAAGTAAGGATGAATTTAAATGCATATAATTTATTTAAAAATTGTGCTGCAATGGAAACATCGATTTGACAATTTTTTTTTCCAACAAAATGAAATAGTGATAATCAATTTTGTTGCAGTTGTGGTGATAATTTCATCAGCAATTTCGTGGTTCACTGATTGGGAGTTCAAAAATGTAGTCTTATTTTTTTTTTCAATTCCAATTAATTTCATGAAACATAACCTTTTTTTTGATGTAAAGTATGCAGATCCAGTCATCTCATTAGTGTTTGTCATTTTGATAATGACCTCAGTACTGAAGTTGTTGAAAGCCTCATCAATGATCATGTTATTAAGTGTTCCCAAAGGATTTCATCTGGATGAAGTCACTGACACTATTTATGAAAAATTTCCAGATATTTTGAACATTCATGAGGTAATTATTCTTGATTTTCTACCAAAAAAAAGGGCATTGAAATATTTGATTCTAGCTTCACTTTTGGAGTCTTTCTGGTGAAAAATCTGTTTTAAGCATGCATATAAAAATCAAAGAAGAAATCATTTCATCCAAACAAGTAATTATCCCATCATTTCTGTGCAAAAAAAATTTAACATTCATTCATTGATTGCAAACTAGATGGTTCTAATTCAGTCCATCAAAGAACACTTGCATGAAATTGGAGTTCATTCAAGTGTCATTCAGGTACAAAAAAAAAGAATGAAAAATCTGTTGAAAATTTTTACCCTGAGGTCTCAAAAAATATTAGGTTGAGGTTGCAAAAAAGGGATCAGAACTTGAATCCACTTGTTTGCTCAATTGTCCTACAATGCCAAATGAGGAAAATTGCAACATGCTTCAATGGTATATTACACTAAAATTATACTTTTATTTGTTACCTTACCAAAAAAAGTGTCTTTTTTTTAGTTGCCATTATGAGGAAAAAGGAACATCTGATGGTGAAAAAGATCCAAATTCAAACCTTTCTGTGAAAACCTCTGGGGATGAGATGAACCCTGAAATAGATCATTCAATTTCTCAGTCATGATTAATTAGATAACCTTTAATACAATTAATTAATTATGTTCATAAATATCAATCAGGATTTAAAAATTGCTTTTTATTGCTGTGTAAATTTCCAAATGCGGGGTTTAACGAGCATTTACGTTTTCAACAAGCTCAATCGTCAATAAAACCATAATGTTGTTCAAAAACCCACAAAAAACTTTTTTTCCTACTTTTGAGCAAAATAAAACAACAATTTTTTCTATAGAAAAGAGTAAACCTGCTAAAAACAGTGCTAAAATATAGATTCCAAAAATAATTGAAAAGTCAACAATATCAATTGGATAATTGTAAAAGCAAGCGTTTTTTGGTGCTTTCAGCTGGTTTCTTACACCTACACTAAATACCCTATAATCCAAACCCGCAGCTGCGGGCTGCCCTTACACTTGTACTGTGAACCAGTCAGCTCTGGGGGTTGCTACTCGAGGCCTTAAAGCTATTAAAGAAGCAAATCCCGTATCAAGTTCACGCTTTTTCAACTTTGAAGTGCTTTCGTACATCTTTTGAAAGGTAAATTTACACTGCGCTAAAAGTGCTTTTGTTTTACAAGACTATTCATGAGGCTCGAATCAACCTCCTAAATGTTAAAACTTTATCATTTAACGACATTTTTAGTTTCGAAATGGGTGACCTAAAGATGGTAGTAGTCCTGTTTGTAGCGCTTGTGGCAATCTCGCGCGTTCAATGTCAACAACAGTGGCCTGTCGGGGTTTCGCCGCCCGCTTATCCTGGTAATGGAAGCTACAGTGTTAATATTCATGAAATGTTTTCTCATCTCAAAGATTTTCAGGTACTGGCGGGTATTCCTCCTTTCCCGGGATTCCTTCAGGTTATGGCAAGACTGTGACACCAGGTTTGGTGCTTGTGAAGAAAGTTTTGAAAAAAGGCTAAACAATGTTTTTCTTCTATGTTAGGGTATGGAGGCAGCACAGGAACTGGCAGTTACGGGAATGCTTACCCTGGGTACGGTGATCAGTCTTACAACAGTTACGGCGCAAGTCCCTATATGATGGGATATGCTGGTTTTGGCTACGGCGGTAGTCCCTACGGGGGTGTAAGTTATGGAAACACTGGTTATGCGGGATATGGAGGCTCTCCGTACGGTGGAGGTGGTTATGGAAGCACAGGTTATGGGGCTGCCGGCTATGGAAACGCTGGTTACGGTATCAGTGGATATGGAGACTCGAGTTATGGAGGTGGGATGTACCCTTTTGGAAATAGCAGGAGCATTCTTGGGTCTTCCATCACCAATCCATTGGATAGTGATAACGATGGAATACCTGATCACCTACAAGACACTAAGGTAAGGGTTTTCCTAATCTTTGTCAGTGAAAATTACTTCTGAAGATGTCACTTGCAGGATAAAATTGATGACTACCTTGCCAAAACTTATGCCCTGGGAAAGCGGCGCCTGAGTGTCCAAGTAGAGAAGCTCAACACTCCCCTTGAGTATCAGTATCTTCAACAGTATCACGACATTGACCATCCTTTGTCGGGCACTCAACTAGGCAATATGTTCAAAATACCGCAACCCTCTGTAAGACAAGGTAAAAATCTGCGATAATTTTTATGAAGGCCTTAAATTTTTGTCTTAAATGAGATTTCATATTCTTTAGTCCCAGGTGCAGCTTCTAGTCAGCAACCTTCATCTTATGGGTATACTCAAAATAGCTACACTGCTACTCAGCCAACCTATGCCACTTCGCCTCCAGCCCAGCAAAGTTACAGTGCTCCTCCAGCCCAACAAAGCTACAGTGCCCCTCCAGCCCAACAAAGCTACAGTGCCCCTCCAGCCCAGACCCCAAAAAGTTAGTTTTTTTAATGTGCCATCTGGTTTTATTGTCAGTGGTTTGCTGCAAATACACTGTTATAACTATAGTTTTCTCTTGGGGTATTAAGAGAGGAGGCCTGATTTACAGTTTCCCCTGCTGCTGAGCCAGGTAAATTAATTTGTCGTTGGACCCTTTTACTACCCTACTTATATCAATCCAGGGAGGTACCAAATTGATCAAAAGTAGGGCAAACAAGGACTCCTTGTGAAATCTGAATTGATGCCTTCATAGGAATGTATGAAATAGTGTGCTTTTGATTAAGACCGGTTGGATTCCGGGAGATTCTTTTCAACGCTGATTGAGATTGTGCTAAGCTGCGCTGGTTCAAGAAAAGAGGGTTTTCTTACCAGTACTGATACGGGTTAACCTATACCGATTCGGTATGTTGTTGATGTATTGACATTAATTTTAGACAGGGCTGGGAAAACCACGTTATTTTCAAACATAAACCACAACCTCGATCCGTGAGTGACTTTATTAATTTGAAGTTTAGATCTGACGTAAACTTATGGTCGGAATGACGAGCGAGGTTCTTTTTTTGTGTGTCATTATCCTAGTAACTTCTGCCACGACGCTCGTTTGTCAGATCTTTGGAAACTTTTGTGCAAAAAAAGTTTTTAGATCTGAGATCTTTGAAGTTGAAAAAAGCGTCAGGAAAAAGGATTGCAGACGACAGGATTCATCCAGCGAGGTCTACCTGTGCTTTATACTGTAGTTACAGACTGCCAAAAGATTTCTGGTTTCAGGAAAACGAGTCTCTTTCTGAATCTGAGGATATCTACAACATTAGGGGATTTGTGATGAGGCCGCACCTTAAACGCACTCTAAAAACAAGGTAATCGATAGAAACTCGTCAACTGTTATTCTTAATCCAATTTTGAAAGTATGCCTTCGAGCAACAGGATCATTTATTTTTCCTGATGAGTTTTTTACAACACAAACTTTTGATGATTCTTACAAAGTTACAACCAGAGTCAGACAGCTTTAAATTCTCAATTTATCCTTAAAACGTAGAAACGAGCAGAGAAGGTCCTTGAAACAGTCCTCCCATCCCGTCTTGGTTCGGCTTAGACCGAAATCTCGAGTGAATCACATGGGTTACGGACACAGATGTTCAAAGTACGCGGTGATTTTTTAAAGTTATTCATTCATTTTCAATCAAGAAATATTGTTTTGGTGTCATTAATAATTGATTTTTTAGACCGCGAGGAGAATATTTCAACTCTTCAGGAACCTTTAGGAGACTTGGTATTCCAAATGAAGAAGTAATGCCACTAGGATTGAAACAAATCATACGTAAGCTTGAAGACAAAAATCTGAGCCCTGTTATGGACACATTTCGAGGTTGTGGCACAAAAAATTCCTCAGTAGATTTTCAGAAGTGTCTGTACTTTTTTAAAAATTAGATGGATTGAGTGACCAAGAGTACTGCCACTTTCCAAAAAGACTTGGGTTTTCTCCTTCGAGCCAAAGTTTGAGGTGAGTCTGGGCATTTACCAAAATCTTCTTTACCCTGACGACCATTTTGCGTCAAACTGCCTGGCACTTTTATGGATTTCACAACAAAAATGTCATTCTTTAGAATGACATCCTCTTTGACACCGACCACGAGCAATGGCGTTCAGTACCTTCCGCGCACTGCTAGATTCGAATCTTCCAAGACTAATAAGGTCGAGTACTGTAGAGCAAAAAAGTTCTCCAAAACTCGGATGTATTTAAAATGTAACGCAGGGATTTTAATTTCCAGATTCCCAATCTTAACAGGTCGAATAGTAGGTATTCGGTTGATGGTACGTCCATTAACTTTTGAGACATTCTATGTGTTGAGCACCTCCTACACTTTTAGAAATATCTTTGGATCTTGAGGGAATTCAACAACCTGCAGCTGCAGAGAACTTTATTTGAAAATCAGAAAGAGGATATTTCTATCTCGTTTTATTTTTTAACAGTAGTTTTAACCTCTTTATCTAGTTGTGAACTTAGGGTATCTTCCCGTCTCTCTATTGTGTTTCAATTATAATTTTGCTGTATAATCAAAATTTTAGCCAATTATCACGTTCCTCTTTTTCAAAACCTTGCCATGCTTTTTATTGTATTAAAATTTTGTATGTTCTTAATCTTTACTTTGAAACGAGACCATTCTCTACATAAAACTTTCAATTATGTTATGGATACAGACACAACTTCTTTAAACTTAGGGTAAAATCATATGGGAAAAAACAAATTCTTATCATAATAATGAGATTCTTTTTTCTACCGATGAGAATCTAAGATCGAGATCTGGACCTGGAGCGGCTCCTAAAACATGAAATTGAAGATTGATTTCATATCGAACATTGAGGTTTTTTTTGTCAAAATGAGAGGCTGTTAGTTAAATTTCTACCTGGATCGCTTGTTCGACTTTTCCTCGACAAGTCTTATCTTTCGACCGTCCAGTTCGGTATCGTCTAATTTCTCCAGAGCGTATTCCATGCCGCGTCGCTCTCCAAACTCAACAACCCTATTAAGAAAATGGATTGATAGTTAAAAAATGTTGGTATTGATGAAGCACATAAAATATTTGAAAGTTCTTAAACAACATTTTCTCCTACCCCTCGCCTGACTTCGGCTTGTGAGCATTTGCGTAGGTGATGTCCCCAGCCTCTCGAAAGTAATCCTTGAGATCCTTGAAAACAATTATTTCTGTGAAAAACATGATTTTTGAAATTTTCAGCGTGATAAATATATGCACACTGTTTTGAAGTGTTACTTTGTATAGTTTTTTTACCTTGAAGAAGAGATCTGTACCACCTTATGGTATCAGATTTTGACTTAAACGTGACCCTTTAAATCCTGAATTGGATTTGAAGAAGCATTTGAGATGGAATAAAAGGCCTATTCGAAACCGATTCGTAGCTGAGCGAAAATCATTCCTCAACTCAGGTTTCCGTCGTCTTAGTCCTCGGCATACCCATTGAGACCACAATTGAGAAAGAGGGAACTTGCCAGATAGTATGGGGCGAGACTACCAAACGAAATTTGTGCGTCCTGACACTCATTGGAAGGAAACCAATACCCCGGCGAACAGAAGAGACCCGGTTTTCCTTTTGAATATGACCCCAAAAACCTTTATCATTTTTGAGACAGAGATTTTTAGACTGCCCAGACCAAGGAGGTTGTTTCGGTTTCCAAGACCTAGCACAGTTTTTTCAAAAATAAACTTTAAACAAAATGTTCTGTACAAAAAAAATAAAAAAATAAAAACTGATCTAACTAAAAAACTATAATTTTGATATATAAAGAAAACATGATCCTATTCATTATATAGGTTCTAGCTGATTATGATACAAACAATAACTATTTAGACTTTTGCAAAGATCCTTTACCTGCCACGAAGTCTTTGAGGACAGATTTTCAATGATGAGCCTGTATTGGGTTCTCTTTCCAGGTCGACGGCGCTCTTCACGACGCCCTCCTCCTCCTCCTCCTCCCCCTCGTTCTCGTCGTGGGCTACGATTACGTTCACGATCATTTCCAAAGCCTCTTGATCGAGCCAACTCGACCCTCAATCGTCTGGAAAGAAAGTCATCACTTTTACTCGAACAGCTGTCAATGAAGGTCCCTTTAAATACCCTGATCCATGCATTTCCTTTCCATTCAGATCCTGGACCGCGTCCTCAGCATCTCTCCGATCATCGAACTCAATGAAGCCGAATCCTCTCTTGATGGAAATCTCTCCAAACTTTCCATAGCTACATTTTAAAAAGTTGCATAAATCATGTGCTCGAGATCTTAGAACTGAATTCACTCACCCTTTGAAGAACTTCTCAACGTCCTTGGAGCGACAATCATTTGGAATGTTCCCAATGAAGACTCTGTGACTGCCAGGCATTTTGAAAATATCAATTAAGAAAGCTTTTTGTCTTTAAACTCTGTAATAGTGACGAAATTAAGTCACAAGAAACGATTTGACGTTTCACTCTGCTGTTTAGATATGAGAGCAAATAATTATGAACGGGTCGGTACGCCGATTTATAATCAATAGCCTTTAAGAGGGGTAAAAGTAAGAAAGTTTACAAAAGATTACAATTGTTGATTTTTTTATAAAACACAGTAGCTTAATGGGACGAACGTCAACTTTGTGAGAAAGTCATGTGTGCGCATAACGAGCCACTGTGCGCCATAGAAGTCTTGAGAGAAAAAAAAGAAAGCAAAAATGATGCCAAGAATTTTAAGACCTTTCTTTTTAATCAAAACATATTCATTTATTCTTCTGGATCATAAAATAAAATTATTCATTGATTATTAGCATGTAAGGGTTCGCAGGGCCTTGCTTTTAGAGAAAATGATCTGGGGTATTTATCCCTTATTGTAAAGTTGATATAAAGACTCTGACCCTGGAGTCAGGATAAAAATTTTTACTTTATTGGTTCATAAGTTTTAGCATTTCATATTAAAACCTGACCCTGATCTTGATGTGTTGAGGCCAGGGCCAAATTTTTCTTGAATATCATTTACTTTAAAAATTTTAACTTTCAAAATCAAGACCCCAGCCTGATCTTGATCCCTGAGGGCATGGATTAATATAAATAGTTTACCTGAACGTGTTTGACCTTTAGGGTTAGGCTGGGTTAAGTAAGGTAAGGTGAGGTCAGGTTTGGTTAGGTTAAGTGAGGTTGGGTTAGGT